>Ga0154020_10000933_pt1 | contig 35999 bp, 24 predicted proteins | sample Klosneuvirus_201_FD_109709 | JGI IMG/M metagenome (GOLD analysis project Ga0154020, IMG submission 109709) | Active sludge microbial communities from wastewater, Klosterneuburg, Austria - Klosneuvirus_20160825_MG | ecosystem: Engineered > WWTP > Aerobic digester > Activated sludge | place...
ACTCCACCAGGTAATATTAATGGCAAAGTAGTCATTTTTGGTCCACCGTTAACTGAATAAGTTGCTCCACCGACTACACATGATGAGTCAATAGCAACTTCCCAACTAAAGGTTTCTCCAAATGTACCGAAAGTACCACTGGAAACCCATGAATACTCTAAGTCGAAATCGTTATCTGCAACCTCAGTATTGTAAGCGCATGCAGACATTTCTATACTTGAAGGGGAACCTGTTTGGTAATCTATTCTAAAAGTACATCCAGGGTTGGATGCAAATCTCACATCCCAAATTCCACCAAAACACAAACCATCAGAAAACGGTGGTCTTGTGGTAATTGTAACTGGTCCACAATTGATATCCGCAATTGATGCCCCAGGTCCTGTGTTTCCCGGAGGTGATGCCGGCGCAGGGTCAGTACCCAAAAATCCAAAACAAGGATTTGGTGCACCAAAACCACAAGGGTCACCTAAAAAATTCGATCCTAAAGAAGAAACATACTTTCTTCCTGTTGGTGCAATACCAGTAGAAGGTAAAGTTGCAGGTCTCGGTACGTTTCCAGCGCAAGAGCCTGGAAGCAATCCCACCGTAACCGATCCTGTAAGGTTTACTGGATTTGGGATACATTGTGCAGACAGTATGCCACTGGCTGACAATGTTAAAAACAATATGTACACCAGAGACATATTGCTTTTTAATTTGTTAAAACATTCTTTCATGAGAACTTGATTTCAGTTTGATTAAAATGGGTTTATTAAAGTTTTACAAGATTTACGACTTCAGTAAATTGTAAGGTCCAATCTTTGTTATACAATTTTTCAAATCGCTCTTGTTCAGATAAAGCAGGATATACCTTAGTCAAAAACGCATTATTTAAAGCGTCAGTAACAGAATTACCTTTTTCAAGTGAAACATACACACTTTCCAAAATCTTTGCCTTATCTAAGATTTTGTCAGGATCCTTCACTGCATCATAAATTCCAGAAGCCAGATAAGGCGCCTGTAATACGGTCATGTAAGCTTTTACTGCAGTTTTTGCATTTGGTGCGCTTTTTAGGCTTGGGTATGGACTGGCTAAATTGCCAGAACGCACCGTTTGTGCGAAAGCATCACTTGAAAACATAAATAAAACGGTCAGCAACATCATGCTTACCAGTCTTACCTTGCTCACCAGTGACATTGGTCGGGAAAAACGAAAATAATTCGTGTCTTTCATGAGATTTAGTTTTGGTTATAAATAAAATAAAAATTAATTCAGTCTTTACCATCACATAAAATCAAATTAATTCCAATTACGGAACCATTTTAAGTTATTGATGAATGAAATCCAATAAATAATTTGGTATGAAACGACTCATATATGCAAGAAATACATATATAAAATATTATTGACCATTAGTTAAAATGATCAAAATCCCTAAGTTAAGTTCTGATTAGTGAACTAACTTATTGATTTTAAATAAATTAGACTTATTTTCTGGAGGATTGCTTCGTCCGCTAGGCAGTAAGTCATGAGTTTGGTTTTATACACAAGCACACACTTATGGGCACTTGACGAGGGCAAAAGTACAAATAGTCACATTGTTTAATATACCCAAAAGAGGGTAATATTCCTATTATGAAGAAGGGTTATATCTATTAATTAAATGGTTTCGTCAATCAACGATCCTAATTCGTCAAGGAAAAATGCCATAGGAGAAAAGTCATCAGTCGTCAGAAAACAAAATAGGGTCATCACGTAATCAGGTGAATGGTGATCGGGGATCGGGGATCGGTAATCGGTAATCGGTAATCAGGTAATTGGGTAATCAGGTGATCGGGTAATCAGGTAATCAGGTAATCAGGTGATCGGGTAATTAGGTAATTAGGTAATCAGGTGATCGGGTAATTAGGTGATCAGGTGATCGGGTAATTAGGTGATCGGGTAATTAGGTGATCGGGTAATTAGGTGATCGGGTAATTAGGTGATCGGGTAATTAGGTAATCAGGTGATCGGGTAATCAGGTGATCGGGTAATCAGGTGATGGGGCCTCAGGGCAGAAAAGTAATCGGGGAAATACTTGTCAGTCGTCAGTTAATCAAGTAGGAATAGTAATCGGGTGATCGACTGATCAGTAAACTGTGATTCGTCCTGAAAAAAGTTTACACATTTTTCAAGTGATTTGTAATCGCACCAACTATTTACTTGAATTTCTGAAAAAATATACTGGGTTGTTATTTGTGGCGACTAGTATATTTGGGACTCCATATACAGTTACCCATTTTAAGTCTTTTACATTATAGGGCATAAAAATTCCGGACTCTTGCACAGACAAAGGTTTAAATTCCATATTTCCTTTACCTAACATGAGCAAACCCACTGAAGCATCTCCCCGGGTGGTTTCAATTTCTGCATCATATAGATTTCCGGCAATGATTATATCCTTGTGTCCATCATTATTAAGATCTTTTATGATTATTCCTTGAATGGGACTAAATTGGGCATGTTTTGGCAATGGTAGAATTGAAAACTTACCCTTGTTATTATTTAGAATAATACTTCTGAATTCTTTGGCCTGATAATGAGCACCACTATCCAATCCACTTCCAAGTATATCCTCGAGTTTAGCATTGGCGAAGTCTTTATACGTTGGAAATTTTTTAGCAAGGAAAGGCATTTGTTCCGAGGAACATTGTCTTCCTCTAACTGGAACCAAATCACCACCATTATATTTTGCTAAGACAATGTCAAAAGTTCCATTACCATCATAATCATCACAATATACCTGAAATGGTTTGTCGGGGCTCGCATGAAATTTATAATTTTCACCCAAATTACCGCATACCAAATCCATGTCCCCATCATTATCCAAGTCTTCCGCAATGACTTTATTCCACCATCCTTCTGTGTTTGTAAGACCATACTTTTCTAAACTTTCTTTGGTCCATATTCCAGCGCTATTTTTAAAAACGGTTATTGGCATCCATTCGCCAACTAAAACCAATTCTAAAACTTTGTCCGCATCCAAATCAACCCAAACAGCGGATGTCACCATACCAATATTCCTCAATTCTTTAGCTTTGTCGTTGGTAATGTCTATAAACTTACCGTGACCATCGTTTTCGAGTAAATAAGATTTAGGAGGAAACGGATATTTATCAGGAATCGTTCTACCTCCTCTGAATAAATCTATATCACCATCTCCATCTATGTCCGCAGCAATTATACAAGAACCTGAGGATCTAATCACCGGTAAATTTGATAAGTCTTTTGAAAAATTTCCGAGTCCGTCATTCACGTATAATCGATCTTGATATATGGGATTGGTTTCAACAATTTCAGTGCCTCCAGATACTACATATAAATCCTGATCTCCATCGCCATCAGCGTCAAAGAATACGGAACCCATATCTTCATATAGATTATCCTTGATAAAAATAGGGTTGGTTTTTAAATGAAAAGTACCGGAATCATTTTGCATATAAAGAGCACCTGCTTGTTGGTGAGCACCTCCGACATAAAAATCTTCCAAACCATCTTTATTTACATCAGCAACTGCAAGGAATGGACCCAATGCACTCATTTTCTGCGGTAATAATTGTTGATTCTTATAATCATCAAATTCATTTTCAATATGGTAGAATGGAGGATGAATATGCGGCGCTGAATATTCAACAAAATAAGGAATAAGTTTTTTTTCCTGAACTTTACGATCAGCAGATTTACTAAAGTCAACTGTTAAAAGTTGATTTGCTTTTGGATTAATAATTTTAGTTTCTTTTAAAGTATTCCATAAAATCACAACACTATCAATCTTTGTATTCGTGCCTAAACCAAAATGCACAATGGGCTCTGAAGATGATAAGTAACCTCTCGAAGTTCTCAATTCAACATATTGTTTTTGATCTCCGGAATAAAGTGTAACTTTTGCGCCAATTCCTTGTGTATTTCCAAGTGGCCCATTCAGCTTCAATCTCAAATAATTTGATTGTTGATCTAAATTATTTTTATATATAAATGCCGGGTCATTGATATTGTTTATTACTAAATCTAAATCGCCATCATTATCCAAATCAGCAACTGAAGCACCATTAGAAAAACTAGGTTCTTCAATGCCCCAATTTTTCATCATTTTTTTGAAACTTAAATCCTTATTGTTTTGGAATATGTAATTCACTAACTTAACTGAAGGTAACTTTCCCAGAGCTTGTTGTACGGAGTCAAGTATATTATTTCGGGATTTTAAAAATTTATCAATTTGAATATTCTGATCCCGGTCATAAACATCACGCAAATAACCATTCGTTACGTAAATATCCTTCCACCCATCATTATCAAAATCCGAAATAAGTGGGGCCCAAGACCAATCTGTTTTGTCTACTCCAGCCATCTGTGCTATATCACTAAAAAATCCATTACCCTGATTGTATTGCAATACATTATGCATATACTGGTCATGAAATCCATCACTTTTTAAAGATCTAAAATAAGCTGGTTGCATCAGTGGCATAGTCGTCTTACTTCGCTTATAATCATCAGGTCTCATCTCAACTGAATAGATCTCTTCATTGCCGTCATTATCAATATCTCCAAAATCTGTTCCCATGGCATAATAAGGAACATGGTTGGTTACATTTTTAATCATTTCTTGAAATGTTCCTGGACCTGAATTTATATAGAAATAATCGTTTTCGACAAAATCATTGGAAATATAAATATCACACATTCCGTCATTATTTATGTCACCAGTAGTAGCTGATAATCCATAGCTGTAATTAGGAAAAATACCTGTTTCTTTGCTTACATCGCTAAAACTGTTATTTCCATTGTTACGGTACAAACGTGTTGTTGTGGCCAAATCAATACTGTCGCGCTTTTTAACTCTGATTATTTCATCGGCATCAACAGACCAATGATCTGGCCTATTCGTGACAATTAAATCTAAATCATTATCATTATCATAGTCAAAAAAACTTGAAGCTATAGAATATCCTTCATCAGCAATACCATATGACACTGCTTGTTCTGTGAATGTGTTATTTTTATTATTAATAAAAAGTAAATTCCGGTTGCTTCCATTAACATTTTTAAAACCACCCCTACATATATATAAATCCATGTAGCCATCATTATTAATATCAACTGTAGAAACACTGTTATGCCAGCCTCCGAATTGATCAATTCCCGCTGAGCTTGAAATATCTTCAAATTTAAAATTACCTTTATTCAAATACAATTTATCAGGTACTTGATTTCCAGTAAAATAAATATCTTGTAACCCATCGTTGTTCACATCAATAATCCCTACACCCGCTCCGTTATATATATAATTAAAGGTAAATAAATTTTCTTCAGTTGTCTCTCTGATTGAATTATCAAAATGTATTCCTGTAACTGTGGAATCCTGCAATGTAAAAAGCTTTCCTGTAAAAGAATCTGACTTTTTAGTATTACATGATATTAATGATAAACAAAAAATGATTACTCCTATGAATAAAAAATCTAGCTTAATTGAATTCAATGTTACTGATGATCGCATTCTAATATTTTTGTTTTTTGAAAAAGTAATCAAGTGACCTATTAAAAAAATATAAGTTACTTATTGTTCAAACTATCCAAGCGTTTAAAAGAATCCATTTTAGCAAAATATCTTAAAGAGGCCGCTTTGATTATAGCAAATTCACGAGGGGATCCTGGTCTGATTACACCTAACATAACTTTACCATTCTCGTTGGCATACATGTCCATTAAATTCTTAGTCTGGTATGTAACTTTAGCAATCTCTTCTCTACTTAATAATTTCCCATCTTTATCTTTAATAGGAAAATCAAATGTAAATCTAGGATTAGAACCAAGGATCATCATTTGTTCAAAATCCAATCTATGTAAAGTTGGATCAACAAATGCCGGAACTTTGTATTCGGTAGTATCTTCCACTACTTTTGTTGGATCAGGAATCCCAGCATCCGAAGTACTATTTTGTAATTTACAGCTGCCTATCAAAAAAGCACTTAATATGAATATAAATACATAATTCTTCATCTCGTATTTACGCATTAGTTTTGTAAAAAAAGTTGAGTAATCCAATTGTTATTAGCAACCAAAATCATTGGTTTACCTACAAATGTTTTATTAATAGCTAAAATATTTTTGACGTCTCCTGGCATATTAATTCCTGATTGAGTAGGTGAAAGATCTACAAAAGTTCCGTCCTTGTTTCCCTTGAGCATGATACCAATACTTGCATCAGCTCGACCTGTTTCAATCTCAGAAGTAAATAAATTTCCACTAACGATCAGATCTGGAATTTTGTCATTATCAAAATCCTGCCATATGATACCATTAATAAGTGAAATCTGTGCTCTGTTGGGTAATTTTTTAGATTCAAAATGACCATTGCCTTGGTTTGTTAATATAACACTTTCAAAGCTATTGGCTTCGTAATGCAAGGCATCCTTAAGTAAATCTCCATAGACTTGTTCCAAGGTAGAAGAGCCGAATTCATCATAAGTTTTAAACTTCTCAGATATCAATGGAAGCTGCTCACTTGAACATTGCTTTCCACGTACGGGAAATAAATTTCCATCCTTTTTATATTGACCCAGAACTATATCTGATTTACCATTCTTATCAAAATCACCTGCATAAACTTGAAATGGATTAAGTAATGAAGTTTTATACTTATAATTGGTACCTAAATTGCCGATTACAAAATCCATATCGCCATCATTATCAAAATCATTCATTGCAATTCTATTCCACCAGCCTGAAGTTTTATCTAATTGGAATTCCTTTGTTTGATTAACTAATTTACCATTTTGATTGATCATTATAGTAATAGGCATCCATTCACCAACAATAACTAAATCCACATTTCCATCTTTGTTTAGATCGGTCCATTCAGCATCAGTAACCATTCCGATATTGGATATGTCACTACTCCATAACTCACTTGCATCTATGAATATACTACCATCATTTTTAAGCAAATAAGATCTACCGGGAAATGGATATTTACCGGGAGCCAATCTCCCACCAACAAATAAATCCAAATCGCCATCTTTATCAAAATCTGAAGCTTTAACACATGAGCCACTACCAACAATCTTTGGTAATTTATTCGTTTTTATAAAAAGACCATTACCATCATTTTCATACAATCTATCCTGATACATGCTGAGGTCATCAAATTCATTTCCACCGCTAACAACATATAAATCAAGATCCCCATCCTGATCGGCATCAAAAAATAAAGCTCCTACATCTTCATATTTACTATCCTCTTCAAATGCTTTAATATTTGATTTTAAAAAAGTTCCGGTTTGATTTTGAATATATAAAGCACCAGCCTGACCTGCAGCACCGCCTACATAATAATCATCTGCGCCATCTGCATTAACATCTGCAACTGCAATGGAAGGACCGAACTGTGACATTTTGTGGGGCAATAAAATTTGTCTTTTATGATAATCATCATAATCATTCTCGTTATGTGTAAATTCATTAGCTGCAGCTCTGGTGACCTCTGTAAAAAGTTGACTTTTATTCTCCTTAAGTTTATCGATAGTCTTACTATTTTTATATGATATGCTTAGTTCCTGATCCACTTTTACATCAGTAATTACTTGAGTTTTACCATCTATCCAGTCAATAGTAACCTGGTCAATTTTTGTATCATTTCCTAAACCAAAATATAAATTATCATCTACACTTGATTGGTATCCTCTAGTAGTTAATAATTCTGCATATTGTGTTTTGCTCTCAGTTTTAACCGTCACTTTTGTATTCAACTTCAGGGCATAATTATCCGCAACTAGTTTGATTTTCAAATAATGATTATTCGATTTCTCTAATGCGTTATTTTTATATACAAGGGCCTTCTCATCAATATTATTAACTACCAGATCAGGATCACCGTCATTATCCAAATCTGCATATGCAGCTCCTGATGAGAACCCTTTATAATTTAAATTAAATTCTTTAGACTTATCAGAAAAACTCAAATCACCATTATTCAAATAAAAATAGTTTTCAATTTTTGTAGATTTTAAATCTTTGTTCTTCGCCTTTAAAAAATCGACAACTTCTTGTTGACTAGCGCCGTTTTTTTGCATTTCTTGAACTTGATGAGAGGTACTTTTAATAAAATCTTTGTCCAAAAAATCTTTATAATATCCATTTGAAATATACATATCTCTAAAACCATCCATATCAAAATCTTCAAGCAAACAAGACCAACTCCAATCGGTATGATGCAAATTACTCATTTGACCAATTTCAGAAAAAGATCCGTTTCCATTATTAAGTTGAAGCATATTTCTCATATAGGCATAATGATACCCGTACTTCACATATCTCCAGAAACGATCGATATCCATACTTGCCATATTAACCTTTTCTCTATAATTATCTTCTGACAACATATCTAATACAAAAAGATCAGTTAATCCATCATTGTTAATATCTGCAGCATCGCAACCCATACTACTCAAACTGGTATGTTTAAATTGATTGTAGATACCATTAGTAAAAGTTCCATTCTGGTTATTTATTAAAAAGATATCAGGCTGCTCGTGATCTACTGCAATATAAATATCTGGCCAACCATCCATATTTAAATCCGAAGTTACACTGGATAAGGTCCAGCAATAGGATAAAACTCCAGATTTAATGGTTACATCTTCGAAATGAAGATTTCCCTTGTTTTCATATAAATGATTGGATTCTTTTAGATTTGGATTTCGAAAATTCTGGTGCTGTTCCATTTCGTTGAGCATCCTTTTTTCTGGATGATTTCCCACAAACAAATCCAAATCACCATCTTTATCAAAATCTAAAAAATTAGCTACCATGGAATATCCGTTATCATTTAAGCCCATTTCTTTAGACTTTTCAGTAAAGGTGTTATTACCATTATTGATATAAAACCTATTTTCTCTTTTTTGAGGATTGTCATCAAAAAAGAAGGACCGACAGACATAAATATCCAAAAATCCATCATTATTTATATCTGCCATAGCTGCTCCGGTACTCCATCCTGGAGCAGATGCGATTCCTGACTTTTCTGTGATATCTTCAAATTTAAAATCCCCTTTATTGAGATACAATTTGTCTGAAACTTGATTGCCCGTAAGTAAAATATCTGACAAACCATCGTTATTAATATCACCCAATGCAACACCTCCACCGTTAAAAACATTGATAAATTGCAAAGGACTCGGCAAGACATTCATGTCTAACTGATTGGCAAAATGGACTCCAGTTTGTTCTGCCGGCATGAGTTCAAAAGCTGGTAAGGAATTATCTATAGTCCTATTTTGATTACCATGACATGCAAGAAGTAGCAATAAACTTAACAACCAAATCGGTTTGTTCATAAAATTTCGCTTTGGTGCAAAAATACTATAGTAATAAATTAAAACCTATAATTTAGTAAAAAATAACATATGGTTTAATTACTTAAAGTATTATAAATCAAAGGTTAATAATATTTTCAAATATAATGAACCGGAATTTTAACAAATGTTTAAGGTAAGTCATTACAAATCATTTCAATGGAAATTGATTGTAAAGCATTAATTTAGGTTACAATGGGTAACACTTAGATTCCATTTAAAAGTTTTTAGTTCAAATCGTTTTGGATCCGCCTGGTCTTCAAACAAGGTATAACCATGATCCATTTCTATGTTGGTATAAATTTTTGTTGACTTTGAAACAGGCCAATAAACTTCAATAGATTCTATACGTTTTACATCCTTACCTAAACCAATGTGAGCAAGATATGGATTAGAACCAAAACTACCTCCAGAGTCCATTTGACGATAAATGCTTCTTTTACCTTTTGCGGTTATTAAATTAACTTTGATTCTACTATGGGCTCCAAAATAATTGGTTTGGGTACCACGCAATCGGATTTTAATAGAATGTGCAGCAAATCCTGGATTATTAAAAAATGCATTAAAAAAACGATCTCCTTCATATGCACCTCCCATAACAGCGTAGATATCCTGATCACCATCGTTATCAAAATCTGCAAACGAAATACCATGCCCCTTTTGAAGATGTGCAAATCCACCTACATAACTTACATCCTCCAATCTTTCTCCATTCATGTTAATAAACATTCTATTTGGTATGATCGCTTCATAATTTGGTTCACCCGTTCCAAAATAAAAATCTTCAAAACCATCATTATTTAGATCTCCTTTGTTAGATGCCATGATATACAATGATGAATTCAATCCAGCATCTTTGGCGATATCCTTAAAATTCAAATTACCTTGATTGATATATAAACCACATAATTCATTTTGAAATGGTTTTCCTCTATAATCATTCACAATATCTTCAGGCAAATGATTGTATCGATTGATATTAAATGAACCTGCAAAAATATCTAGATTTCCATCGTTGTTAAAATCTAGCATACAAGTTGAAAAACTGCCTTGAGGATTAACTGTTCCTGATGTACTAGAAATATTCTCAAATTGAATCTTTGTCGCTGTGCTTCTATTTAATAACATTACATTATCCCCGCCCATTCGAGTCATATACACATCAGTCCATCCGTCATTATTAATATCACCAGCAATTATTCCTTTACAAAAGAAAACAAGATCCTCTACACCAGATCCAGCAAGTGCATTGGTGAATTTTCCCTTAGTATCATTTAAATATAACTCATTTGGATGAGGATTTTTAGTCGATTCATTTCCAATAAACAAATCTAAAAATCCATCATTATTGAAATCGCAAAAAACTCCAGCTTGTGTAGGATGAAAACTTAAAAGACTCGCTTCTATAGTTACATCGGAAAAAGTGCCATCCCCATTATTACGAAACAATGAATTAGGTAGATTTAAATTAGTTAACCAAGCTCCTCTAAGTACCATAAAATCCATCCATCCATCATTATTGTAATCTCCTTGAATTACATTCAATCCGCCAATAATACCTTTTAATTGAGCTTTCACTGATAAGTCAGAAAAAAGTCCATTACCATCATTATGTAAATACCTAATGCTTTCATGCAATCCCCAACCTGTAGCTATAATGTCTAGGTAACCATCATGGTCAAAATCTTCCACTGCTACACCACCTGATGTTTCATTTATGGCAGTATTATTATTCATTGCAATATCCTGAAATCTTGGAAAATCTATTTTGTTTTGGAATTTTGTAGGAGGTATTAAAAATTCTTTAGGAACACTTTTCGGATAAGTACCTAATGTCATTGCAGCAATATTTAACAACCACACAGAAATTAAATCATTCGGATTATCTTGCAATAACTCTAAAAGATATTTTGTTCCGATCTCGGAGCCATTTTTTAACTGATGTATGCCAGAACCCTTTATGGGAATCAAGCAAGATTGATCACTATGATGTTGTAAACAATTCTCTTGCTCTCCTAACCGTAAGTTCGCTATTGCTAATAATTTGAGCATATGCTCTTTGTATTCAGGTTTCATCTTCCCTGAACTTTTTAAAAATTGATATAATTGATCAAGTTCTGCGATAGATTTTTCAGTGTCACCAGCTAATAACAATTCATTGGCATATTTTAATCGAAGGTTAAAATCTGTAGGCGTTTTCTGAACACGATCATAAAAATATTTAACATTTGCTGCATTGTCAAAAGCACCATTGGGAGGAACAACAGACTTAACCACACTATCTAATATGTGAATCATTCTTTCACTACCATTCATTGAATCATTTGATATATTATGATTAGTCTCCGTTTTACAGCAAACAAAATAGAACATCAAAAAAATAATAGTGTATTTCACAATTGAATTTTTATTCATGAATTAGGAAATAGTTAAATTAAGTTTGTAAATCAGGAAAGACATTTGAAATAATTGGATTAAAAAATTGATCACGAAAATATTTTTACCATATAGAATAAAATAATTAAATGATTACTATTGAATCAACGATTTTAATTTAGATATATGGCATTGTTTTTTTTCAAATTATTGATTAACATTCATCACTACTTTAATCTTTTATTACAAATTCAATGAACCAATAATTTAAATTACTTAGATAATAATTCAAGTCTGTCAACAGAATGTTTTCCTATACTACGTCCTTGCTTGAGTCCTTCAGACAATCCAAATAAATAGTGAATCCCACCATAAAATCTACTTATAGAAGCTTGGTCCGCGGCTTCAGTCAATGAATTAAAGGTCCTCGGTTCGATCCCAAATTGAACTTCTGTGGAATCTGTAAATGCTTTATCTCCAAAATAATGAATGAGCACAGTAGATGAAGCTCCTGAAATAACACTATGTCCACTGGTATATTCTGGAAAAGGAGGAGTCTGAATAAATGGGGTCCATTTCAAATCTATATTTCGGTTAATATAAGTTATAGGCCTAACCAGTTGTTCGGTGAATTTTGCATTCCAACAACTGATGATACCATCAAAAATTGCAATACTTACACTAGCATATACTTTCGACGAATTATAAAAATCAAGTTTTCCTTCCAAGCATCTTTCTTTAGCAATATTCAACCAATGTCCAGCTGGACTTAACCTATGTGTAAAATATGTATTATGCCCAGATGTAAAATATTCATTTGGATTACAATCCCAAAATTTAGCTATAGAATGATGTTCTTCGTCTTGTTTTATACCTTCCTGATAAACCTTTAAAGCTTCATTATAAAATTCAGATTCTTTAATTGTACTAAATACCGGAGGTCTCGGTGGATAAAATTGCCGTAGTGAATCCAACAAAATAAATCGCAAGGATTTCCAGTTAGGTTCTAAGGCTTTGTCAAAATTAGGTGGTGTGATTATCCAAGTACTATCTGTTTGAGGCATCGTATATTGAGAAGCAGATTTGACATATGCATAATTATCTTTTTTGATCCAATCAATCATCTTTGTACCTACAACATCTCCAAAATCAAGGGACTTTTTTTGAACTTTTGTTGGATATTTAGATATTTTTATTTTAAGTTCTGTCATCATTGAATCTACCATGAATTCACTAAAAACTAATTTTTTAGCAACAACACAATAAGCTTGTATTGCCGCAATGGAATAATTTACATTTGTAGTGTCCAATGTTAATCCTTTATTCCATGAACTATCTAATTGATTCATGATTGACTTACCTTGAGCATTCAACATGACTTCATAACATACCAGATTGGGATAAACAAATACACGACTGGCAACCGGAGGTGAATAGATATCCTCCATTGAAATTTCAAGCATCTTATTTGTAAAATGATGCAAAAAACTCGCATCCAGATTCCCTTTATCTTGGTTACAATTTGAAAAAATGAAAATGAATCCCAATAATAATACCCATTGATTTCGCATATAACAATTCATTATTTAGCTAATTATTTAAAGAAAATAATTTTACATAACCATTATTTTCAACCACTACAAATCCTTGCTTTTTGCCGAGGTTAATTTTTTTAATGGTTCTGATGTTACCCGGAACATAAAATCCAGACTGGGCTATATTCAATGAAGTAAATGCCTTATTTCCATCATTTAATAGAACATTGCCTATGGATGCATCATATATTCCAACATCAATGTCTGTATCATAAAAATTGCCGCAAGAAATGATATCCATTTTTGCATCATGATTTAAATCATATATACAAGATCCTTTAACCATAGATTTTTGAATATCTTGTGGTAATATTTGAATGGAAAAAGAGCTGGTATTGTTCCATAAAATAATGGATGACATCAAATTTGATTTCAAATGATATGATTTGTCTAAAATTTCTTTTGAAAAAATATCTGATATTTTTGCTCTTCCATAAATGGCATACCGAAGAAATTTTTTCCTTAATGAAGTCATTTGTTCTAACATTCTATCTCTGGAAACAACTGGATAACTCTCTCCCATAATATAAGAACACAAAATCGCATCCATGGTCTTGCTACCATCAAAGTCAGCAGCAAATACTTCAACGGGTTCCTGTTCAGATGCTTTGAATTTTGAATTCAACCCCAAATTACCAACTACCAAATCTTCATCCCCATCTCCATCTAAATCACCTGCAGATATACTCTGCCACCAACCTTGAGAACGATCCAGACCATATTCTTTTGTTTGGTCCGTTAATTGTTTTCCATCATTGATTAAAATAGTAATGGGCATCCACTCACCACAAATGATCAAATCGTTTTTTCCATCTTTATTAACATCCATTGAAATGGCATCTTTAACAATTCCAAAAGATGAGGATATGGTTTTGAGCCATTCCTTAGTCTCATCCATTAATTGCCCGTTCCTATTTATAAATATTTTGGATTGATCAGCATAAGGATATCGCCCTGGTGATGCCCCGCCACCAACAAATAAATCCATTTGTTGGTCGCCATTGATATCTATGCTCAATACATTACTACCATTCTCAAATTCTTCGGGAACAATCCCAATTCCTTGTTGAAAGGTACCTTTGCCATTATTAATATATATTCGATCTTGATAATTTTTAGAACCAATATCCCATTGATATCCTCCACTCACCACATATAAATCCAAATCTTTATCCGCATCAATATCGATAAATTCAGCATCAACATCTTCGTAGATACTATCCACTAAAAACGCACTTTGCTTGGATATCACAAATGATCCATTTTTTTGTATAAACAATTGGCCTTCCTGACCCGTTGCCCCGCCCAAATAAATATCTTCATAACCATCTCCATTTACATCTCCTACAGCCATTGCAGGTCCTTCAGAAGAATTCTCCAAATGAAGTATAGGTTCTCTTTTAAAATCTATGTAATAATTTTCCCTATGTTTAAAATTTAGGCTACTTTCTTTAGTTACATTTGTCAAAATTGGTTTTATTTGATTTACTGTAGGCTTAACTACTACACCTGCAGTTGCGTCTATCAAATTCAAAGCATTCAAATTAATTTGATCATAACGCTTGAGACTTCGATCCGGCCAACGCACCTCAAGATGATCAATAACCGTTTCTGTTCCAAGACCAAAATGTACCATTGGATCTACAGATGACATAAATCCACGAATTGGATTAATAAATCTATATTGTTTTGTTCCATTACCAAGAACCAAAGTAACTGTAGCTCCAATAGCTTGTGTATTTAACCCAGCACCTTTTAATTTAAGTTTTACAAAATTGTTTTTTGATTTTTGATTAGAAGTGTTTTCTAATAGAAAAGCTTCGTCATTAATATTATTAGTTACAATATCTAAATCACCATCATTATCAAGATCCGCATATGAAGCTCCATTAGAATACGATTCTGGTCCTGAATTCCAATCATCATTCTTTTTTGTAAAACTCAAATTTCCATTATTTTGATAAAAGTAATTTCGAATTTTCTGTTGAGGACATATTTTTTTCCATTCTGTAAATGAAACACCCCCATTAATTTTGGAGGTTTTTTTCAATGAATCAAAAGTAAATTTTTTATAATCCATATCGGTTACATATCTTCTGTATCCGTTTGTAATATATAAATCTTCAAATCCATCATTATCAAAATCTCCAGCTATGGGTGCCCAACTCCAATCTGTATATTCCAAGTTTAACATGGTGGCAATTTCACTAAATGTATTATTCTGATTATTTAACTGAACACAATTCTTTGTAATTTGTGCTTGTAATCCATAAGTTACCATTTTGTGAAACCGATCATAATTCTGTTCATCCATTAAAGTTTTTTGTCTGAGATTATCCTCTGGTTTCATATCCAAAGTCATCATGTCAAAATATCCATCATTATTAATATCCAACATTTCTGAACCCATTGAAGAATGAGATTGATGCGAAAAATAATCTTTAAAGGATTTTTTAAAAGTATTATTTTTATTATTGATAAATAATACATCTGGTTGGAGATAATCATTGCATATATACATGTCCGGATAACCATCTTGATTAAAATCATTGATGATGGCGCTTAATCCATAGGCTACATTTCCTATTCCCGCCTTTTCACTTATATCCACATAATGATTATTACCCGTATTCAAAAAAAGTCTGTTGCTAATGTCAACCCGATTGGTGTCCTCAGGAATATAGCGATTACCTTTCTCATCCTGATATATATTAATATTATTAATATCTTTCCAGTTAATTGGATGATTAACCATTAACACGTCCAAATCATTATCCAAATCCATATCAAAGAAATAGGTTTGTGTTGTATAACTTGGGTCATCTAAACCAAATTCTGCGGAGCGTTCTGTAAAAGATAAATTCCCATTATTAATGTACATTACATTTTTGCGGAAAGGAACATCAAATAATCCACTTTTACAAACGTATAAATCCAGTCTTCCATCACCGTTGATATCAATCATAGAGACACCCGTTTTCATACCATCACCACCATTAACATTAGCCTGGGCTGTAATATCTTTGAATTTAAAATTTCCTAAATTGAGATACAATTTATTGTAATCTAAATTGGATCCAAAATAAATATCTGGTAAACCATCATCATTTATATCTCCAATGGCCACTCCTGCTCCATTATAAAAATATTCATAATTGAACATATTTATAATATCATTATCCTCAATCGAGTTAATGAATTTAATATTTGTAGTCGAAGAATCTCTTAAAACAAAAAGTGCGTTTGAATTTACTTTATTGACTGTTTTTTGAGTTGTATTTTTACATGAAAACAAGTAAATAAACAGCGTAAAATAAAAAAGCACTTTTGATTTCATGAATAAAATTTTAGGCTTGGTTTAGAACTTTTTTAGGCCCGGCATCAATAATTTCCTGAGAAGCTTTGGATTGATATTTTTCAAAATTGGCATTGAATAATTTCGCAAGTTCAAAGGCCTTTTGATCATAAAGGTTTGAATCACTCCATGTATTTCGAGGATTCAATACTTCGTCGGGTACCCCTGGACACATTGTTGGAAATTGTAAACCAAAAACATCATGTGTCGCATATTTTACATCATTCAATTGACCAGATAAAACTGCACTTATCATGGCTCTTGTATAATTCAATTTAATTCGACTTCCTACACCATATGCACCTGCTGTCCACCCGGTATTGATTAACCAAATCTGAGGATTGAATTGATTGATTTTCTTGCCCAGCATTTCGGCATAAAATGTAGGATGTAAAGGTAGAAACGGAGCACCAAAACAAGCCGAAAAAGTAGCCTTAGGTTCTGTTACCCCCGCTTCTGTTCCGGCAACTTTAGCTGTATAACCTGAAATAAAATGGTACATAGCCTGTGCTACATTTAATTTGGAAATAGGAGGTAAAATTCCGTATGCATCACAAGTTAGAAAAAATATATTTTTTGGATGACCACCTTTCGCAGGTTGTACACAATTATCAATATGATAAATAGGATATGAAACTCTTGTATTCTCAGTAATAGCACTATTGCAATAATCAGGGATATTCGTGTTTTCCTTAAACATGATATTTTCGAGTATTGCACCAGGCTTTATGGCTTTATAAATATCTGGTTCTTTTTCTTCAGTCAAGTCTATACACTTAGCATAACATCCACCTTCAAAATTAAATACTCCTGAATCACTCCAACCATGCTCATCATCGCCAATTAAGCGGCGTTCCGGATCTGCAGATAATGTTGTTTTCCCGGTACCGGACAATCCAAAAAATATGCTTGTATCGCCATCCTTGCCTATGTTTGCTGAACAATGCATGGATAAAACACCTTTTTCGTAGGGAAGAACAAAATTAAGTATAGTAAAAATCGATTTCTTAATTTCTCCGGTATATGCTGATCCCCCGATAAGTATCCTTTTTGATTTGAAGTCAATGATACTAAAATTATGTTGTCTCGTTCCATCAACCATTGGATCTGCTTTAAACCCTGGTGCGCAGTAAATACACCAATCAGGATTAAAATGATCCAATTGGTCTCCACTAGGTCTGATAAACATATTTGATGCAAACTGGGCACTCCAAGGATATTCAGCAAATACCCTAACGCTGATCTGGTAATCCAAGCTATCGCAAGCAAAATCATCTTGTATAAATAATTCTTTGGATGATAAATATTGCGCTACTTTTTGAAATAAAGCATCAAATTTATCCTGTGGAAAAGGCTTATTGAATTTATTCCAATCAACTGCATCATGGGTTATTTCATTATCCACTGTAAATTTATCATCCGGTGACCTACCCGTAAATTCTCCTGTTTTAATCACTAAAGCTCCGGTATCACTTAATGTTGCCAGTCTTCTATCCAAACTTTGGTTTATAAGTTCTTGAGGTGATAAATTGGCATATATGTAATTTGAATTAGAAATTCCAAAAGCAGATAATGGCCTAGATTGTGAAAGTTTACCAATAATTTTCATAATTTAAGAGAATAATGGATTAATAAATTCACCATAAATATCAAAAAAAGCAGCAAAAATGATTCAATATTATGCTTGTAAGCATGGCTTTACCCTTAAAATTGATTCGTGAAATTCAATTTTAAAAAACCTAAGTCAAACTTTAACCAACCTGTATAGCCCCAAATAACATTGAATCTATAACTGCTATAGACTTGATTTGAATAAATGGATAGGCAAAGGTAAGGTCATTTTTGAACTGGTTTCTAAAAATCACTTATTTTTACGATTTAAGGCTATCCTATACCAAAATTCTAACCAGAGTCTACGTTGAGGTTGATTAAATTATACGATCAACTCTGTTCCAATAGACTATTGCCTATATGCTAAGCCTTGATTTTGATATAGTTAAGTACTTTTTGCCGATTTTATTAGGCATTTTGGATTGATTTATTACACATTTCAAGCAAAATGAAATTTTTTCAAAATAAATTTAATCTTTTTTAGTCTTTTTGGCAATTGCTTTGTTAGTAAGCTTGTAATATAACGTCTTGTTAATGATTGAATAAATTAACAAAATATTCCAAAACATAATAGTTTTGCGGGCGTTTTTAAATTTTAGGTTTATATTTTAAATAGTCCCATGGACAAGCTAAAAGAGTTATTCAAAGCAAAAGTTTTATCAGCTTCTGATGAAATTAAAGGCATTATTAAGGATCATGGATCTCAAATTATTGATCATGTCCAAATTGACCAAGTTTATGGTGGAATGAGAGGTATTCAAAGCATGATTTGGGAAACTTCCTCACTAGATGCCCAGGTTGGAATTCGTTTTAGGGGTTTATCTATCCCTATGCTAAGAGATCAATTACCCAAACTAGATGGTGCAACCGAACCTCAACCTGAAGGATTATTCTGGCTCATGATGACCGGAGAAGTCCCAACAGATGAAGAAGTTCAATGGTTAACCGAAGAGTGGCAGCGCCGAAGTGTGGTTCCGGATTATGTGATTATTGTCATCAATAGCCTGACTCCGCTAACCCATCCAATGACTCAATTAAGTATTGCAATCCTTGCAATGCAATCTGAAAGTGTTTTTGCCAAAAGTTACGAGGATGGCATGAAAAAATCAGATTATTGGGAGGCCATGTATGAGGATAGTATGAACTTAATTGCGCGACTCCCAATTGTGGCAGCCTACATTTATAGAAAAACATTTCATAATGGGAATATCATCTTACCGGATAGAACTTTAGACTGGAGTGGAAATTTTGCTCATATGTTGGGTAATGATTCACCTGCATTTAAAGACCTCATGAGATTGTATTTGACGATTCATGCTGATCATGAAGGAGGCAATGCTTCAGCCCATACGGTGCATTTAGTAGGATCTACTTTAAGCGATCCATATTATTCGCTTGCTGCAGGAATGACTGCATTAGCAGGACCATTACATGGACTTGCTAATCAAGAAGTTATGGATTGGATTTATGATATGATCAAGGAATTAGGTACCAACGTACCGTCCAAAGAACAAATCGGTGATTATGTTAAAAAAACATTGGCTAAAGGAATTGTAGTACCTGGATATGGGCATGCAGTACTTAGAGCTCCGGATCCTAGATTCATTGCACAGAAAGAATTTGCAACCAAACACTGCCCTAATGATCCTATGGTGAATATTGTTTGGAATGTATTTGAAGTTGTACCTCCAATTCTCGGAACCATTGGAAAAATAAAAAACCCTTGGCCCAATGTAGATGCTCACTCCGGGGCATTATTGGAACATTTTGGGATAAAAGAACATAATTTTTATACTGTTTTATTTGGAATTTCGCGAACTTTGGGAGTTCTTGCACAACTTTGTTGGGATAGGGCTTTAAATCTACCTCTTGAACGACCTAAATCATTAACTACAGAAGAAATTAAGCTTTTAATAAAAAATTCAACAAACTAACCCAAATCTTTATGGAATTTCCAACTAACCTTCGTTATACAAGTGAACATGAATGGCTACTCATTGACGGAGATACAGCCACTATAGGAATTACAGATTTTGCTCAATCCGAATTGGGTGATATTGTATATGTCGAAGTAGACACTGTAGGTCTAGACTTAAATAAAGAAGATGTATTTGGAACCGTTGAAGCGGTTAAAACCACTTCAGATTTATTTATGCCTGTTGCCGGAACTATCATCGAGTTCAATCCGGCATTAGATGAAAAAGGTACCAACGATCCTACTTTAATTAATACAGACCCTTTTGGAAAAGGGTGGATTGTCAAAATAAAAATATCGGATCCGTCGCAAGTTGACAGCTTGATGAATGCTGATGAATATAAAAACCTAATCGGCAAATAAGACGTCCAGATTGAATATACAATCTAGAATCAATCGGTCAATTTTGATCGCCTGGTCTATAGTATTTTGTATATTGACATTGTCCTTATTACCTGGAAACAGGATGCCTAAGTTGAATTATTTAGATCTATTATCCATAGACAAGTTGGGTCATGCTATATTTTATGGGTCAGCCTGTTATTTCTTTTTTAAAGGTTCAAAAACAATAACTAAAAAGACCACTTTTATCATTTTTGGTGGTCTGTTTATGCTTGGCTTTTGCCTCGAAATCCTTCAAGCCATTTTAGCTTCTGGTAGAACATTTGATTATTTAGACCAATTAGCAAACACTATAGGAATTACTTTAGGTCTCACGTTTTATTTAAAATTCAATAGATCATCAACTACTTCAGATTCGACCAGCAGAAATTAAACTTTTTTTTTGCAATAATATGGGCATGAAACGTTATATTAAAAATAATTCAGGCAAAGATTTAAAATGTTATTCTTAAAAAGTGACACTAAACTAATGGATGATATCGTCTTTGAGGGTCGAAATAAATCCTACGGTGCTTATTTTTTAAGGCGACGATATGAAAAATCCATGATTATTGGCATTCTAATGGGTGTCATCATCTTCGTTTTATTGATTTTTTTACCCATAATTCTAGATTGGGTAAAATCCTGGTCATCCCCTGTCGAAGACCCCTTTATCATGACCGAAGTCGTCTTACCCTTACCTTCAAATATACAATCAACGATTCCAATAGCTACAGCAACTGCGAAAACGCAAGAGAAGCAAGCCCCTCCTGCGGTTAATAAATCGACTATTCCAAAAGTGAAAAAAGATGAAGAAACCGTTGAAACACCCATTATAAAAACCATCATCAACCCTTTAGATACTTCCAATAAAAATAATGATAATCAGGGTGCAAAAGGACCATCAAATGAAAATGGACTTGAGGAGATTGTCACGTTTATACATCAAATGCCTATGTTTCCTGGATGTGAAGATGCAACAATACCATACCTCCAAAAAAAGAAATGTGCTGAATATAAACTTCAGGAATTTTTGAAAAACAATTTACGTTACCCAAATCTCGCTGTTCAAAAAGGAACCCAGGGAACTGTATTTGCTCAATTTGTAGTTGAAAAAGACGGTACCATAAGCAATATAAAAATTTTGCAAGACATAGGTGATGGATGTGGATATGAAGCAAGACGTGTCATTGAACTTATGAATACCATGACTCAAAGATGGACTCCCGGTATTCAAAGCAATCATCCAGTAAGAGTTCAATATACTTTACCTATTGTTTTTCAGGGTAGGCAATAGCATAGGAATAACAAAATAGCTGATAAAGCGTTATTTCCAAGTAAGCTTTGATGGAATTATAAAAAGTTTTTTTAATAATTAATTAAAATTTTAGATTTAACTTTATGTTTTTAAAATGATGAGAAGTTTCCTATTGTTTTATATATTTTGTTGGTCGTTCAACTTAGTTGCACAAGATCCTCGATTAGCTCAACAATATTTTGTTGATGGTGAATATGAAAAAGCTGCCGTATTATTTCAAAGTTTATATCAAAAAAATCCATCACAGGAATCTTTTTTTACTTATTATTTGAATTGTTTAACGGCCTTGGGTAAACAAGAGGAAAGCGAAAACTTAATTAAAAAAGAAATTGCTAATCGACCCAAAGAAGCCAGTTTGTATATTTTATACGGAAATCAATTCATTAAAAAAAATGAACTTGAAAAAGCAGAAAAACAATTTAAACTCGCCATTGAAAAATTGCAACCTGATGTAATCATGATTCATAAAGTTGCCAACGGATTTATCGACTTATCAAAATTTGATTTAGCCATTGACACCTACGAGAAAGGTGAAAAAATAATGAAGGGGCAAACCCATTTTACATATAATTTGGCCGACCTCTACAGACGTAAAGGTGAAATGGATAAAATGCTCAATTATTATTTGGTCGGGCTGGATGATGGAAGTGTAAATCTCTTAAGCCTACAAAATATTTTAAACGCTTATTTACCTAAAGATAAACATAAAGATTTTCAGAGTCTGCTCTACGAAAAATTAAGTGAAAAACCAGACCAAGTTGCATACATTGAATTACTACTTTGGACTTTTATCCAATCTAAAGATTATCTGAATGCTTTAAGACAAGCTAAAGCTTTAGACAAGCGACTCAGTGAAAATGGAATTCGAGTATTTAATATTGGTAGCATTGCTGCTAATGATACGGATTATAAAACAGCCATTGATGCATTTACCTATGTGAGAGATAAGGGCCCCATAGGTTCTTCCTATCTTGACGCTTATCGACAGGTATTAATTTGTCGAAGAAAACAAATTGTCGAAAAAAATAATTACAATCAACAAGACCTCATTGCCCTCGAAACAGATTATGAAAATTTCAAAAAAGAATATTCTGGTAGTCGATTATCTGCACCTATCATAATCGAATATGCAGAATTGGAGAGTAGATATTTGAATCAATTAAATAAAGGAATTGCGTTACTTGAAGAACTGATAAAAAATCCTGCCATAGAGCCACATATTAAAGCTCAGGCAAAATTAGATTTAGCAGATTATTATCTAATACAAGGTGAACGTTGGGAAGCTACTTTACTTTATTCGCAAGTTGATAAAGATTTTCAAGAAGATCAGTTGGGTGAATTAGCCAGATTTAAAAATGCACGACTTTCCTATTTCGCAGGAGATTTTCAATGGGCTCAAGAACAATTTGACATACTTAAACAAGCAACTTCTAAATTGATTAGTAATGATGCCATTGATATGTCTGTATTTATTTTAGATAATATCAATCAAGATACTCTAGGAGAAGCTTTAACAATCTATTCCCAAGCTGAGTTAAATGTGTTCCAAAATAAATACACTGAAGCACTCATACTATTAGATACGATCTTGTCGCAATTTCCAAAAAATAGTTTGTTAGATGACGTGCTATTTCTACAAGCGAAAATTTTTGACCGCCAGAAAAAAACAGAAGACGCCATCAAAAAGTATGAATTAATACTTCAAAATCATAAAGAAGAAATTCGTGCTGATAATGCTTTATTTGAAATGGCCAGGATTTATGAATATCAATTAGACCAAAAAGAAAAGGCAAAAGAACTTTATGAAAAACTATTCATAGATTTTAGTGGAAGTACACTGGCAGTTGAAGCAAGAAAAAGATATCGAATATTACGGGGTGACCAAGTCCAATAGCTTTAATACTTTTGATTAAGTTCATTTGAAATGCAAACAAAACAAGAAATCGTAGAGAATTGGTTACCCAGATATACCGGTCTATCTTTAGATCAATTTGGTGACTATATCATACTGGTTAATTTCAGTCATTATGTCGAACTCTTTTCACAGTGGCACCAGGTTCCAATATTAGGGCAACATAGACCGATGCAACATGCTACTGCCAATCGTATTACCATTATCAATTTTGGCATGGGTAGTCCCAACGCAGCAACCATAATAGATCTTCTAACAGCAATTATGCCTAAAGCAGTTTTGTTTTTGGGTAAATGTGGTGGCCTTAAATCAAAGAATGATGTAGGTGATTTAATATTACCCATTGCAGCAATAAGGGGAGAAGGAACATCCAATGATTATTTACCACCGGAAGTCCCTGCATTACCCGCATTTGCTTTACAAAAAGCCATTTCAACATCAATTCGGGAACATGAATTAGACTATTGGACCGGAACTGTATACACCACCAATAGACGAGTATGGGAACATCGGATAGAATTCAAAAAATACCTTAGTGAAATAAGAGCTTCTGCAATTGATATGGAAACTGCGACCATATTTATTGCAGCTTTTAAAAATAAAATTCCTGCAGGAGCTTTACTTTTAGTTTCTGATATGCCAATGGCACCAGAAGGTGTAAAAACTGAAGCTAATGACAAAATCGTTACTGAAAAATTTGCAAACAATCATTTAAAAATTGGCATTGATTCGCTCCAAAAGCTTATTTCAAATGCACAAACCGTTAAACATCTAAGGTTTTAATTCCATTGCATTTAATGATCTTTTTAGTGTTCCCTTTTCAGATCCATTTCAGTCTTTGGACCGACTAAAATAGGTACTAATTCTTCTTCAACATTAGACATTTCCAATCCAAAATCTTCGTTCGCCGGAAGACTAAATCGTTTAATCATTCGGTAGGCTCTTACCACCCATCGTTCAAAGGTACTTAACTCCGTGTCTGCAGAAACACGAGTCATTAATAATATAAATTTGAAATCCGCAGGCATGTGATGTTTTTTAAGTGACGGATATGGACTTTCAGTACTAACCTCACCTGATGCAACCAGTTGATCTACAATTTCATGAAACATGGTATTCACTCGATGTTCTACCTTGAATCCGAATTTTAAATGGATAAAAAAAATCTCTTTCGGTAAAATGGTATCCACATGAAAACTTTTTCCATAAGGTTCATCTGTGATATCTACATGCACAAACCAATATACATCAGCACGTTTCGGGCGCTTTCTTAAAATAGAATAAATAATATTCGAATCGATTAATCGCCGGTCATTGGCTAAGGCCATATAAACTAAATGACTTGCCTCCTTAGGTATCGTCTGATCATCTTGTAGATCCTTAAGTACATTAATGTAATCTTTTAATTCGACGAATTTTGTATGCTTATCTCTAATCTTTTGGGCTCTATATAGAACAAAAACCATTGAAGCCCCAACAACGGCGATTAAAAATGAAAACCAACCTCCGTGTGGAAATTTTTCAAGATTGGAAATGAAAAAAGTAAATTCGATCAAGAATAAAATAACCGTTAATAAAAAAGGCCAAAAAAAGTTATGCAATTTAACTCTATAGAAAAATCCTAATAATAATGTTGTCATGATCATGTCAACTATAATGGCTAAACCATAAGCTGCTTCCATATTTGTAGCGTTTTTAAAAATTAAAACAACCACTATACATCCAAACATTAAAAACCAATTAATCCCTGGTATATATATTTGACCCTTTTGAGTGGATGGGAAATTAACTTTCATTCTAAACCATAGGCGTAACTTCATAGCCTCATTGACTAAAGTAAAAACGCCGGAAATTAAAGCCTGACTAGCAATAATTGTGGCAATTGATGCAACACATATTCCAATTGGAAGAAACCACTCAGGCATTAGAGAATAAAAAACACTTGTACCTTTTTCTAAAGTAGTACCCATTTTATTAGATAATAACCAGGCTGATTGACCAAAGTAGGTTAATAGTAGAGAAGTTAATACAAAAGACCAACTTATCCTTACATTCATTTTACCACAATGCCCTAAGTCAGAAAACAAAGCCTCACCTCCTGTGGTACATAAAAAGACAGCACCTAAAAGCCAAAAACCATGTGGGTAATTTGCTAATAAATTAAAGGCGTAATAAGGATTAATTGCTTTAAAAACTTCTGGATGTTCAATAATTTGCATCAATCCAAGTACCCCAATCATGGTAAACCAGACAAACATAATTGGGCCAAATGTTTTTCCGACTATTTCTGTTCCAACTTGTTGAAAAGCAAATAATAAAATAATAATAACTATTACAATTGGCATAGTATGTATATCCGGATTCAAAATTTTCAACCCTTCAATCGCAGAAGAAATGGATATAGGAGGTGTAATGAATCCATCTGCTATCAAAGTTGCACAACCTATAATGGCAGGGTAAATTAATAATGGTGATTTATAACGTCTTACCTGTGCATACAATGCAAAAATACCTCCTTCGCCTTTATTATCCGCATTCAATGCTAATATTACATATTTAAATGTTGTAATAATTAACAAAGTCCAAAAAACGCAAGACACACCTCCTAAAACTAACTCTTCAGTAATTATTTTATAACCAACAATAGCCTTAATCACATACAATGGAGAGGTACCTATATCACCAAAAATGATTCCTAAGGTAATTAAAAGACCTGCTAAACTTAACTTTTGATTGTTGCTCTGATGACTCATATACTTTGAAAAACTTTTACCATTGTTATTTTAGAACCTTCAAAGGTAATTATCACTAACTTAATGGTTTAATTTATTGGATACTAATTTTGCGAAGGGTTTAAGAATTTTAGATTCAAAAATAGTATTAAAGACAATTTTGAGGTAAATCACGATAATTCTAATTGACTTATATTTAATAAATTAGAACTTGGTGAACAATATACCCATATTTAAAATGATTTGGAACTAATTCCCTAATATTTATGTTCTCTCTTTTTTTAACCACATAAATACAGCTTATTACAATGAATTTAAATGAACTTTTTCAAAGTCAACTTTCAGGAGGACTTTTGGATCAACTAGGAAATATTGCAGGTATTGAAAATCCTCAACAAACAGAAACTGCAGCTCACGCGATTTTTTCTACCCTTATGGGAGCAATAGGGACCAATGCTTCTACTCCTGACGGAGCCAATGCATTAAATACCGCTTTGGAAAGGGATCATGATGGCAGTATCTTGGACAATCTATCTGGATTCCTGTCTGGTCAATCTCAGGCGTCAAATAGTAATATGCTCAATGGAGCAGGAATATTAGGCCATATATTAGGTTTCAAGCAAGGCAATCTTGTTAATGCATTATCACAAAATACTAATATCGACAGTGGAAAAATTCTAAAAATGATGATTACACTGGCACCAGTTATTCTTGGTTTATTAGGAAAAGCCAAACAACAAACAGGAGCAGATGCCGGGGGCCTAACCAACATCATTGGGTCTGTGTTAGGTGGACAGACAGGAGGAAGTCCATTAATGGGTATCCTGACGAGTGTTCTCGACAAAAATAATGATGGAAATATGTTAGATGATATCCTGGGAGGTGGCATTGGCGGTATGCTTGGCGGCCTTTTTGGCGGAAACAAATAACATTTCCTCGTTTTTGTAAATAATATATAATTAAGAAAAGGGACCTTTGTTGTCCCTTTTTTTATGATATCGGTTAATTTAGAAATTACATTGTTTACATATATTTTGCTTCATTCAATAAATCCTTTTATAGTTACTCATTTGAAAATCAATAGTTATAAATTGAGTTAATTTAGATTGAAAGTACAACTAATGATTATATTTGGCAATCAATCTATCGAACCCGTGTTTTAGATCTCATTGATAAGATTAATTTAAAATAGAAGCCAAAAGAATATTTAAATGAAAAAGAGTTTATTGCTCTACCCAATAATTGTAGGCACCCTTATTTGTTTTATTGGATTAACGTTACATATAGGGAAAGATTGGCATAACGATACCAAATCGAACCTTTTAAATCAGTCCTCAGATCAAGCCCCTTTCAATCAGCAACATATCAGCGACTCAAGTCCCTACCACATTATTGCAGATCAATTACTTATTCAATTAAACAGTCCTTTTGTAATCCTATTATTACAAATTCTAACCATTCTAATCATATCAAAATTATTCGGATTCATTATCATTAAGCTGGGGCAGCCATCTGTGATCGGAGAAATGATAGCCGGGATATTTCTGGGGCCTTCACTAATTGGTTATTATTTTCCTGAAATCTTTAATTTTCTTTTTCCTAAAAATTCATTCTCCAATCTTCAATTTTTAAGCCAAGTCGGATTGGTGTTTTTTATGTTTATCATCGGCATGGAATTAGATTTTGATAATCTAAAAAGTAAAGCAAAAAATGCTTTATTAATCAGTCATGTCAGTATTTTTTTTCCATTTCTTTTGGGTATTTGTATGTCATTTATACTATTCAAAGAATTTGCACCGACGGATGTAAACTTTACTTCGTTTGCTCTATTTATGGGTATTTCAATAAGTATTACTGCTTTCCCAATTCTTGCAAGAATTTTACATGAACGCAAACTAACAAAAACTCCGCTTGGAGATTTAGCCATCACATGCGCTGCCATCGATGATGTGACTGCATGGTGTATCCTTGCTGCTGTTATTGCTATTGTGAGATCAAGTGGATTAGAAAGCGCATTGTTTACATTTACCGTTTCCATATTATTTTTTATGATTATGTTTTATCTAATACGACCCTGGATTAAAAAAATAAATAGTCGTGAAAATTTTGATCATAATCATAACAAATATTCAGTCATCGTTGTGTTTATTATCTTAATTTTTTCAGCCAGTTTCACCGAAATAATAGGTATACACGCATTCTTTGGTGCTTTTGTCGCTGGTACAATCATGCCCCATCATTTAAATATTAAAACACTTCACTTAGAAAAATTAGAAGATGTTTCTACACTGGTCCTCTTACCGATTTTTTTTGCTTTCACAGGTTTACGAACCCAAATCAATTTGTTAAATGATGGTCATTTATGGATCACTTGTGGATGGATTATATTAGTTGCCGTCATGGGTAAATTTGGGGGCAGTACATTAATTTCTAAAATAACCGGTCACCCATGGAAAGTTGCACTATCTATAGGGGCACTTATGAATACACGTGGACTAATGGAACTTATTGTATTAAATATAGGATATGATTTAGGTATACTATCTCCTACGCTTTTTACCATTATGGTTATCATGGCACTTTTTACTACGATGATGACGGGTCCACTATTAAATTTAATCAATTATTTATTTGCAAAGAAAAGTTTATTGTAGTTTGTTTTTTATTTACATCTCTAAACCTTTCAAGATCAAAAAATAATTTACTATTTGGTATTTTTTTTAAAAAAATCTTGTTTATAACTTTGATATATAAAGTTATTTCAAATATTTTAATACTATTACCAGAGCGTGTGATTGCAAATATTTTGTCCTTACATCATGAAGGCAAGTAAATACTTTTTCCTTAATCCTTACTACCGAACTTAGATAATAGTCTCAACAATTCCAGATATAACCATACTAAAGTTATGATCAATCCCATAGCAGCAAACCATTCCATATAGGATGGCAATCCTGCTTGTTCCCCTTTCTCAAAAAAATCAAAATCCAAAAGGAGATTTAATGAAGCGATCACTATAACTACAAGACTAAAACCAATACCAAGCATACCCGTACTATGTATCATTGGAATTTGAATGTTAAAAAAACTTAAAATCATTGAAACCAAATAAGTCAAAGCTATTGCCCCTGTTCCAATCATTATAACGGATCGTAATTTATTGGTGACTTTTATCAGTCCTGATTTGTATAAAAATAACATTAGAAAAAGTATGGCAACAGTGAGCGTGGTTGCCTGAAATACGATTCCGTTAAATGCAGAAGCATAAACTAATGATATCGTACCAACAAATAAACCTTCAATTGCAGCATATATTGGTGCTATAATGCCAGACCATTCTTTTTTGAAACTTGCAATAAGCACTAAAACAAATCCGATTATTGCAGCTGGCCATAAAAAATAAGTACTTGGAAACATCCATGATACAATAGCAGTCGCTAATAATATCAATCCCAAAATAATGGATTTGTTAACAGCTCCGGAACTGGTCATTGTAACACCTGACACACCTTGGACATGTTCCAATAAAGAATCTTTTAAAATTGGATTTGAGCTGGTATTAAAAAGTTTTAAGGCCATAAATATTTATTTATTTTATGCAAATCTAATTCAATTCACTACAATTTGCAATTTTTTAAATTAAATTTATGATACCTAAAAAATCCTAATTCATTGAAACGCTACCATATGTAGCATGATCGACCTGTTCTTGCTTTCGATTTGCAGGATGAAAATTAAGTATGGTTTCTCTTAAATAATCATTATCAAGATGGGTATAAATTTCAGTAGTGTTAATGGATTCATGCCCGAGCATTTCTTGAACTGCTCTTAGGTTTGCACCGCCTTCAACCAAATGAGTAGCAAATGAATGTCTAAAAGTATGGGGGCTAATAACTTTTTGAATTCCTGCTTTAGCAACACATTCTTTTACCGTTGTAAAAACACTAATTCTTGAAAGTTTTTTTCCAAATCGATTTAAGAATAAATAATCCTCATGTCCTTTAACTATGGGAAGTCGATTCCGAAATCCGATTTTGTAAAAGTGAATTTGTTGTAAAGCTTGCTCTCCAATTGGCACCAATCGTTCCTTATTCCCTTTACCAATAACTTTTACGATTCCCAATTCTGGATATACATGACTCATTAATAATTCAGTTAATTCACTTACTCTCAATCCACAAGCATATAGAGTTTCAATGATAGCCCGATCTCTGTGACCTTTGGAATCAGATAAATCAATATGTTGTAAGATTAATTCTATTTCTTCAATACCCAATACATCAGGAATATATTGTCCTAACTTAGGTCCTTCTAATAATTCTGTTGGATCATATGTTATTACATCTTCAAGCAAGAGAAATTTGTAAAAGGCTTTAATACCACTAATCATTCTAGCTTGGGATCGTTCATCAAACTGAAACTCAAATAACCATTGGATATAGGATTCTAAATCTTCTAAACTTAACTCAAGGGGTCCTTTACCCTCTAGCTTTAATTCAGCAAAAGAGGCTAATTTATTGGCATCTCTGCAATATGCTTGAATAGAATGGTCTGACATGGATCGCTCCAATTTTAAGTAGTGTTTAAATCCTTTGATTAATGATTGCCAATCCATACTGCAAATATACAATTAAAATATAATATATTATTAAAAATATTAATATGTAAAATGCCCTTTAAATGGAATATAATTCGATTAAATTTGCAGGATGATGGATGCAAAAATATTAACCGAAAGTTATGCCATTAGCCTGGATCAAGCTGATGAACTCAAACATTTCAGATCGAAATTTCATATTCCTAAAACAAAAGAAGGCAATGATTACAGGTACTTCTGTGGCAATTCCTTAGGCCTACAGCCTATTCAGGCCAGACAACTAATCGATAAAGAACTAGATGATTGGGCAAGGTATGGTGTATTGGGTCATGAATTGGCCACTCATCCATGGGTTAAATATCACGAATTTTTGACCGAATATATGGCAGAAATCGTAGGGGCAAAACCCCTTGAAGTGGTGATCATGAACACACTTAGTGTGAACCTACATTTAATGATGGTCTCATTTTATCGACCCACTCCAAAGCGCCACAAGATTCTCATCGAATACAGCGCATTTCCATCCGATCGATATGCAGTGGAATCTCAAATTAAATTTCATGGATTCGATCCTGCTTCGAGCCTAATTATTTTAACACCAGATCAGGAAGGTTCATCCTATATCTCTAAAGATAATATCAGGCAAACGATTGAGAAACATGGAGACACCATTGCATTGATACTTATTGGATCCGTAAATTATTATTCTGGACAAAGTTATCCTATCTCATACATTACTGAATTAGGACATAAACATGGCGCTTTAGTAGGGTTTGATCTGGCTCATGGTGCTGGAAATCTCCATTTAAAATTACACGATGACGGACCGGATTTTGCAGTGTGGTGTAGTTATAAATATTTAAATTCAGGACCCGGAGGATTAGCAGGGTGTTTTGTTCATGAACGGCATTCGAATAGTTTTGATATTCCAAGATTTGCCGGATGGTGGGGTCATGATAAAGTAAATCGGTTTAAAATGTCTCCTGAACTGAGGTTAATGCCTGGGGCAGAAGGTTGGCAACTCAGTAACCCACCCATACTTCCGATGGCTAGTCTATTGGCATCACTGGAAATATTTCATGAAGCCGGCATAGAAAGTTTACACCGAAAATCTCAACAAATGTCTCACTATTTAATTCAATTATTAAATACACTGGACCAAAAGTGGTTTCGAATCATAAGTCCAGTAGATCCAAACGAGCGAGGTTGTCAGGTTTCTATCCAATTGAAACATCCGGACAAAAGCATTTATCATCAACTCGATCAAAAAGGCATCATTGCAGATTGGCGTGAACCAGATGTTATTCGTGTTGCTGCAGTGCCTTTATATAATACATACGCTGATATCTTTTATTTGTATTCAAGTTTAAAAACCATTTTAGAAAACTATGAAAGCTAATCAAATTACAATAGCAGGAGCCGGATTGGTAGGAAGTTTATTGGGGTTACGTCTTGCGCAAAGAGGTTATGAGGTTCATCTATACGAATCACGTTCTGATATGCGCAAAGAGGCTATTTCAGCCGGAAGATCGATTAATCTTGCTTTATCTGATCGCGGAATTACAGGATTAACGCTTGTCGGACTTGAGGAAGAAATTATGGCACATGCCATCCAAATGCACGGCCGAATGATTCACACCATTCAGAATGAATTACTGTTTCAGCCTTACAGTGAAAGACCGAATGAATGTATCAATTCGATTTCACGAAGGACTTTGAATGTCATGTTAATGGATGCTTTTGAAAAAATAAATCGCACAAAAATTAATTTTAATCACAAACTGATTCATTGGGATCATGTGTCGGGGGATGCCACATTCCAAAGTGAAGATGGACATCAAATCATTGAAAACAATACTACATTATTAGCAACGGACGGAGCCAATTCGGAAGCACGAAAGCGATTGATGAAATTGAGCACTCAGATACGATTTAATTATAGTCAGACTTTTCAGAATTATGGTTACAAAGAATTAACTATACCCCCAGGTATCAATGCTGCCTTCCAACTTGAAAAAAACGCCTTACACATTTGGCCACGTGGTCATTTTATGATGATCGCACTTCCTAATCCGGATGCTACTTTTACAGCAACTTTATTTTTACCCTATGAAGGTCCAGATAGTCTTCAGCAATTAAATACCAAATCCGATATTCAACAATACTTTGAAACTCACTTCAACGATGCAATACCCCTAATTCCGGAATTAAAAACCGAATTCTTTCACAATCCGACGGGTCATTTAAATTCTGTAAAATGTTCACCCTGGTATTATGAAGACAAACTGTTACTGGTAGGTGATGCGGCTCATGCCATTATTCCATTCTATGGTCAAGGCATGAATTGCGGCTTTGAAGATGTGGTTGTCCTTGATCAATTATTAGATCAACAATTAAGTGGTGAAGCATTGTTTTCGTCCTTTACCAAACTCCGTAAAAAAAGTACAGATGCTATTTCCGATTTAGCTGAAGATAATTTTGTTGAAATGAGAGATAAAGTTGGAGATCCTGTTTTTCAACAAAAGCGAAAATTGGAACAAGCTTTAGAAAAAATGTTTCCACAATATTACTCTAAATATGCCTTGGTTACTTTCAGGCCCAATGTAAGCTATTATGATGCGATGGTTAAAGGCAGAAAGCAAGATGATCTTTTGATGAAAATTTGTTCAGAACAAACTGAGATTTCAGCAGATCAATTACCAGGTATCTATAAGCAGCTTAATGAATTGGACTCAAAGTAACTATTACTACAGCAATCATACAAAAATCAAAATATTATTTTGTTTAAGGTTTAATTCATATCATTGAACAAGACCGGGCTTATGGTAGGATGATTCGCAAATAATTACAATTTATTTCATGCTAAATTAACATATTGAATAATTATTTTATATATAATCTACATAATTACAATATATAATGAATAATATCTATGTTTCATGTAAAATTTTACATTTTATTCATTTTGAAGACGCTATTTTTCAACTAAATCGTTTTAATATTACGTCTGATTCGGAAAACAGAGGTTTTTTGAGTCTGTCTATGAATATTAGTTTTTATTCTATAATTTAGACATTTTTAAAATTAAATTTTGTAAATATTAATCTTTTAAAACGGTTAACTAAAATTTTATGAGCAATCAAAACGTAAATGCAGCTTCTAGTGGAAAGTTTAGTTCTTTATTCGCTTCCATTCTTATTCCTGTGGCTTTAGTTATAGGATATTTAATTTTCACCTTTGTATTGGGGAATCCAGGCAATTTTGAAGGTAATGATCCAACCAAACACCCACATCCGGGAAATTTATTAGGAATGATGTATAAAGGTGGTATCCTCGTGCCAATACTTATGGCCAACTTTATTATTGTTATATGTGTCATCATTGAGCGTTTCATTACGTTGAATGTAGCTAGTGGCAAAGGGTCTATACCAAACTTCGTAAGAAAAGTAAAAGGACTATTGGACAGCAATAATGTAGATGCTGCAATTACCGAATGTGATAAACAAAAGGGTTCAGTAGCTAATGTTATTCGCGAAGGATTACATAAGTATAAAGAAATGGGATCCAAATCAGGATTAGATAAAGAACAAAAAGTACTTGCTATCCAAAAAGAAATAGAAGAAGCTACTTCATTAGAATTACCAATGTTGGAAAAAAACCTGGTTATATTGGCAACCATATCATCAGTGGCAACACTCTTAGGTCTATTGGGAACAGTATTCGGTATGATTCGTGCATTCTCGGCTATAGCAACTGCAGGAGCTCCGGATGCAGTAGCATTATCGAATGGTATTTCTGAAGCCTTAATCAATACTGCATTAGGTATTTCTTCTTCTGCAGTTTCAATTATTGCTTATAATTATTTTACTACTAAAATTGATGGTCTTACATATGGCATAGATGAAGCAGGATTTAGTATTGCACAAAACTTTGCAGCAAAACACGCTTAATTTATATCATTGATCATCTAATCTATTAGATATGCCAAAGGTTAAAATACCTCGTAAAAGTACCGCAATAGACATGACCGCCATGTGTGATGTGGCCTTCTTATTGTTAACTTTTTTTATCCTAACCACTAAATTTCGGGCTGCTGAAGTTGTTCAGATCGATATACCTTCATCAACTGCCCGAATCCCGATTCCGGATAAGGATATCATGATGTTCAATATCGCTCCTGATGGGAGAATATTCTTTGGTCTGGATGATCAAATCACTCGATTGAAGTTATTGGATCGATTGGCTACTCAATATCAGTTGACCTTTACCCCAAAACAAAAAGATGCCTTCCGTACCTTGGAACTTTGGGGAATGGATATCAGAGCCTTACCTGCTTTTTTGGACAAAGAACCCAATGAACGGGCCAGTATACAACAGCCCGGACTAAAAATTGATACCACCGGTGGCGCTCAAATTGAAGACTTAATCTTGTTTTCAAGGCAAGAAAATAATTTGTTGCGAATTGCCATTAAAGGTGATAAAACAACAGAATACAAATCATTTGATAAATTGATTGAAGCTTTACAAAACCGAAAAGTAAATAAGTTCAACATCATTACGTCGGCGCGTGCAGCAAAAGAATAATTTTAGGACCTATTCAATTAAATTATAAATAAAAAGTAAATCATGGCTGAAATGAATGTCCCCCAGGGGGGAGGTAAAAAGGGTCACAAAAAAGCTAGATCGAAAAAAATGTCTACCCGTGTGGATCTTACTGCAATGGTGGACTTGGGATTCTTATTGATAACCTTCTTTATGTTGGCTACTACATTTAA
>Ga0154020_10000934_pt1 | contig 35987 bp, 33 predicted proteins | sample Klosneuvirus_201_FD_109709 | JGI IMG/M metagenome (GOLD analysis project Ga0154020, IMG submission 109709) | Active sludge microbial communities from wastewater, Klosterneuburg, Austria - Klosneuvirus_20160825_MG | ecosystem: Engineered > WWTP > Aerobic digester > Activated sludge | place...
CGCTCCCAGAGGTAGACGGCGTTGCCCTGCTTGTCGCCGAGCATCTGGATTTCGACGTGGCGTGCGTGCTCGAGGTACTTCTCGATGAAGACCGAGCCATCGCCGAAGGCGGCCTGTGCTTCCTGGCTGGCGACGCGGAGTTGGGTGCGGAGGGTGGCCTCGTTGTGGCAGACCTTCATTCCCCGTCCGCCGCCACCGGCGGAGGCCTTGATGATGACGGGGTATCCGATCTCGGCGGCGATCCTGACGGCTTCGTCTTCCTCTTCGATGGCGTCCTCGGAGCCCGGGAAGACGGGCACGCCGCTGGCGCGAGCTGTCTTTTTGCACTCGACCTTGTCGCCGAGCTTGGCCATGGCTTCGGGGGAGGGGCCAATGAACTCAATCTTGCAGTCGCGGCAGGCCTGGGAGAAGTCGGGCCTTTCGGAGAGAAAGCCATAGCCCGGGTGGATGGCGTCGACGTCGGCGATTTCGGCGGCGGCGATGAGCCTGGAGATGTTGAGGTACGACTCTTTGGCGGGGCCGGGGCCGATGCAGATGGCGCGGTCGGCGAGGCGGAGGTAGGGCGCGTCCTTGTCGGGGGTGGAGTACACGCAGACGGACTCGATCTCGAGTTCGCGGCAGGCGCGGAGGATTCGGAGGGCGATTTCTCCGCGGTTGGCGATCAGGACTCGCTTGAACATTCGATCTCCGGATGCTTGGCCGCAAGGCGCGGACTCCGCGGGGCTGCGCCGATGCAAACGGGGCGTCAGGTCACCGGGGCGCGGGGGAACCCGCTGGGGTCAGGGGCGGATGGCGAAGAGCTTCTGGCCGAACTCGATGGCGGCTGAGTTGGAAACGAGAATCTGCTCGACCACGCCGTCCTTTTCGGCCTTGATCTCGTTGAAGACCTTCATGGCCTCGATGAGGCAGACGACGGTGTCCTTCGAGACGCGCTGGCCGATCTTGACGAAGGGGGCGGCGTCGGGATTGGGCGCGAGATAGACCGTGCCGACCATGGGAGAGTCGATGGTGAGCTGGCCCGGGGCCTGGGCAGGGGCGGCGGCACCCCCGGCGGGAGCTGCCTGGGGCACCGGGGCCGCGTGCACCTGAACCGGGGCCGCCTGCACGGTGACGGCACCTCCGCGGCGGATGCAGATGCCCTGCTCGCCGTCTTTGATGTCGACCTCGGTGAGGTCGTTGTCCTTCATGAGATTCACGAGGTCCTTGATGTGCTTGATGTCGATCATGCGGTCTGGTCCCGGGATTGACGGGGTCGTTCGCTGCGTAGCCATGGGTGGCTCCTACAGGGTCGCCCAGTCCAAGTCTAACGGCAAGGAGCAGAGGCACTGGGCCCCACGTTGGGTAACAAGATAGTCGTTCTCCAGCCGCACGCCTCCCACGCCGGGCAGATAAATGCCCGGTTCGATGGTGACGACCATGCCCGGCGCCAGCAGGGTGCCCGGAGGCTGCTGGGCGAGCCTGGGGCCCTCGTGGATGTTCAGGCCGATGCCGTGCCCGAGCCCGTGGCCGAAGTGCTTGCCATATCCGGTCTTAGCGATCAGACCGCGGGCCTGGGCGTCAACGTCCGTGGTGCGGGCGCCCGCCCTGAGGGCCGAAGCGGCAGCGAGGTGGGCGTCGAGGACGATGGCGTAGACCTCGCGGAGTTTGGCCGGCCATTTGCCGATCGCGAACGTGCGGGTCATGTCGCTTCGATAGCCCCCCACTGTTGCGCCCCAGTCGATCAGCAGGCCCTGGCCGCGGCGGAGTGTCGTGCCTTGGGGCCGGTAGTGCGGCAGGGAGCCGTTGGCGCGCGCCGCCACGATGGTCTCGAAGGCGGGAACCGAGGAGCCCCGCGTCTTCATCTCGAACTCGAGGCGCGCCGAAACCTCGAGCTCGGTCTGGCCCGCGCGGATGGTCTTCAGGGTCGCGAGAAGCGCGGCTTCCTGGATCTTCGCGGCGGCGCGGATGTTCGCGATTTCGCTGGCGTCCTTCACTTCTCTCAGGGGCTGCACGAGCCCGGTCAGCGGGACGAACGAGACGCCGCGGGCTGCTTTCTCGAGCGAGGCGCGCTCCGCAAGGGTGACGGATTCTGATTGAATGGCGACGCGGCGCACGCGGCGGGCCCCGAGCTCGGCACCCACCGCCGCGGCGATCGATCCGGTGCGCATAACGACGCGGGCGCGGATGGCGAGGTGCGCGAGCTCTTCCTGATATCTGAAGTCGGAGAAGAGTGTGAGACCGGAGGGGCCCACGAGGAGGTAGGAGTCGCCCCCTAGGAATCCAGTCAGGTACCCAACGTCGAGGGGATTGGTGACGAGGAGCCAGTGCGCCTTTCGGGCCCTGATCGCCTGGCGGAGCCTCAGGAGGCGACCGGATAGATCGGGTTGTGTTTGGGTGACCGTGGAACGGCGTCGGGAGGAGGTGGGCATGTGGGGGGCGATGATACCGGGCGATGGGGCTGCGCGGGAGACCGGGGGGAGGGTCGGCGTCACAAACAATAGTGGTGACAGGGGTTGACCAGGTTCGGCGCGCGTGTACCTTATCAATTCCAGAAGATCGGATAAATGTATCCTGTTTTAGTTGGTGACTCTTCGGGCGCGGTTCGTGGGGAGGAGTGGCAGAAATGAAGACTTGGGTGATGGCATGCGTCGCGGGGCTGGCTCTGCCGGGCTCGGCGTTTGCGCAGGTGGAGGCGGTGCGGGCGCTCGGGATGACGGTGGCGTTGCCCCCGCCGCCAGAGCCCGCGGCGAACCCGACGACGGAAGCCAAGCGCGTGCTCGGGAAGATGCTGTTCTGGGATGAGATCATTTCCAGCGACAACACGATGGCGTGCGCGACGTGCCACATGCCGGAGGACGGGGGGGGCGATCCGAGGAAATCGAGGCACTTCGGGCCCGACGGCATTCCGGGAAACGATGACGACCGCTTCGGGTCTCCTGGAGTGCACCTCTCGACGCCCGCGGGTGACTACACGCCGGACCCGATGTTCGGGTATGGCAAGCAGGTGACCGGTCGCGCGGCACCACCGGCGATCATGGCGGCGTACTTCCAGCAACTCTTCTGGGACGGGCGCGCGAGCGAGGTCTTTCACGATCCGGTGAGCGGCGCGCTGCTGATCGACGACTTTGGCGCGCTTGAGAGCCAGGCGGTCGGACCGCCGCAGAGCCTGGTGGAGATGGCGCACGCGGGGCGCGACTTCGCGGCTGTGGTCCAGAAGCTCGACGGGGCGTACCCGCTGCAGTACGCGACTGGGATGACGCCGGACCTGGCGGCGGCGTTGTCGGGCAACCCGACGTATAACGACCTGTTCAACGCCGCGTTCGGAACCCCGACGATCAAGGCGGGTGACGTGGCGAAGGCGATCGCGGCGTACGAACGGACGCTCGTGCCCGACCAGACGCCCTGGGACGCCTTTGACGCGGGGGACCTGGACGCGCTGACCGCGGACGAGGTGCGCGGGGCGAACGCGTTTGACGCCTCCGCGTGCAACTTCTGCCACACCCCGCCGCTGTTTACGGACGGGTTTTTCTCGAATATCGGCGTGAGGCCGGTGGCGGAGGACCCGGGGCGGTTCGCGGTGACGGGGAGCGTGTTCGACCGCGGGACGTTCAAGACACCAAGCCTGCGGAACGTGGAGTTGCGTCCGTCGTTCATGCACAACGGGCAGTTCGAGACGTTGCAGCAGGTCGTGGACTTCTATGCGCAGACGCCGGGCGCGCCGACGCGCTTCAACGACAACCTGCACCCCGTGATCCCGCTGATGAACATCGACCCGGCGGAGATCCCGTTCATCGTGCAGTTCATGGGCCGGCCCCTGACCGATCCTCGCGTGGCGGCGGCGCAGTTCCCGTTTGATCACCCGACGCTCTTTTCGCACCGCGCGGACTCGCACATCACCGTGCTGACCGATTCCGGCGTTCCGGGGACGGCGGGCTCCAAGCCGGGCATCATCGCCGACAGCCCGCCCATGATCGGCAACGCCGAGTACCGGGTGGGCGTGTTCAACGCGCCGGGCGGGGCAACGGCCAAACTGGCGTTCTCCGCCTCTCCCCCGAACGCCGGAAAGATCGCCCCGGCGGGCCACTTTGCCGAGGTCACGCTCCCGGGCAGCACCACTACCGACGGGCACACCACCGTGCACATGCCCCTGCCGGAGGGCGTGTTCTACGACGGGCAGGTGCTGTTCCTTCAGTGGCTGATCACGGACGGGGGCGCCCCCGGCGGCGAGAGCGCGAGCGAAGCCGTGCGCGTGGTCTTCTTCTGCCCACGCACCGGCTGCGCCCCCGCATGCGACGCGGACGTGAACCAGGACGGGAACGTCGACCAGGACGACGTGACGTACCTCATCAACGTGATCGGCGGGGGCGACAACCCCTCTGGCATCGATCCGGACTTCAACAGGGACGGGAACACCGACCAGGACGACGTGACCGCGCTGATCAACGTGGTGGCGGGGGGAGACTGCCCCTGATCGCACTCTTCAGGTGAGCCAGCGACCGCCGTCGACGCGGAGAACTTCGCCCGTGGTGTAGGTCGCTGCGAGCGCGAGCCAGCAGACGGCGCGGGCGGCCTCTTCCGGGGTGCCGGCGCGGCCGAGCGGGACGCGGCGGAGGTACTTTGCCTGCGCCTGCGGGTCTGACTCGAAGCCGGACTCCGGCCAGGCGACGACGCCGGGCGCGACCGCGTTCACGCGGACGCCGGGCGCCAGCTCTCTCGCGAGGCTCCGCACCATCTCCACCAGCGCCGCCTTGGACATGGCATACGCGGCGAAGGCCCGGCGCGGGCGGCCCATCGCGTGCATGTCCGCGAGCGCGACGATCGCCCCGCCACCCTCGAGCGTGGAATCACCGAGCAGGGGCGCGAGGCGGGCGGAGAGCAGCAGCGGCGCGAGGGCGTTCACTACGTACTGGCGGCGGCACGCGTCGGCGGTGAGTTCGTCCAGGGGCGAGGGCTCGTAGGTCGCGGCGTTGTGGATCAGCACGTCGAGCCGGCCCAGCGTCTCGGCGCGCTCCCGCGCGAAGGCCTCCACGGCGCCCGCGTCCGCGAGGTCGAGCTGGAAGAACGAGCAGTCGCACCCGGCCTGCGCGAGCTCGTGCGCGAGGCTCTCGGCATCCGCGGCGGAGGCGTGGTAGGTGAAGTCCACGTCGCAGCCGGCGCGGGCGAGCTCGAGCGCGATGGCTCGCCCCACGCGCCGCGATGCGCCGGTGACCAGTGCGCGGGGCCGGTTGCGGCCCGCGGCCGCCGCGGGCTGGAGCTGCATGGCAACGCGGGTGTCGTTGAGGTCTTCGGCGGGCGGGGCCTGGGCGCGCTTGCCCGCCTCTTCCCAGGCGCTGACGTGGCTGGTGGGCTTTTCCTGTCGTCGCTTGTCACGAAGCTCCGCGGCGCGGGCGCGGCGTCGCATGAGCGCGAGCACGACGAGCGTGAGGATGCCGAAGAACCCGATGAGAAAGACGATGACAATGAGCAGCGCACTGCGCCCGGCCTGATCGGGCGTGATGCCCCCTTGGCTGTGGGGAGGGGCGACCGAGAGCATTGCCGCGACGACGTGGTCCACGCGGTCACTATAACCGGCGGCGCACGCGTCATGCCCTGCGCAGGCGGGAGCTCCGAGGGGCGAGCTGGCGGCCGGCAAGCGGGCGGCCCGTGCGGCTGCCGATGTGCTCAACGCGTGGGCCGGAGGTTTCGCCATGGACCACGCCAGCTCCCCCGCCCCTGTCAGGCCCGACCCCGCCCAGATCGCCCGTGCCCAGCGCCGCATGGTTCACCTTGCGGGGCTGTCGCTGGGGCTCGCGCTTCTCCGGATCGGCATCGAGTCGATGTCCGGCCCGCTGCCCGCGGGGCTGGCGGGCGTGCTCATGCTCGCGCAGGTCGGCGCGTGGGCGGGCCTCACGTGGTCGGTGTGGGCGCTGGTGTCGGCGAGTGGGCACAGCCGCGGTTCGGCGTGGGTCCACGCGATTCTGATGCTCGTGCCCCTTGTGAACCTGGCGGTGCTTGTGGCGGCGGACCTGCGGGCGGTACGCGTGCTCCGCGAGATGGGCGTCAAGGCGGGCCTGCTCGGGGTGAGGAACGAGGAACTCGTGAGGCTCGCGGCGGCCGCGTGCCCCGGGTGCGGGTTCAAGTGCCGGGGGATCGCCGGGGACAACTGCCCCGAGTGCGGCAAGGGCCTGAACAGCGCACGGCGAGCGGCGTAGGCGCGCACGAAAAAGGCCCGGGCGGCGTGCCCGGGCCTGAGGCCGGCGGGGGGATTCTGGTTCAGCTTCCCTTGCGTGTGAGTTCGAAGCGCGGGCCTTCGGTGCGTGTGCCGTTGCTGAAGGAGGCCCAGTCCTGGATGAGGTGGTTCTTGCCCTTGATGGTGACGGTGAGCGCGCCCATGTAGGTCTCGGCGCGCGTGCCGCGGTTGGTGATGTCGCGGAGGGTGAAGACGTACACGCCGTTGGTCCCGCCCTTGCAGGCCATCCGGGGCTGGTTGCCCGCGGCGCAGTAGTGGGTGACGACGATCTGGCCGTTGTCGAGGTGGTAGGTGTTGACCATCTCGTGGGGCGAGCCGGGGAACATGGTCTCGTGGACGACCGATCCCCCCGCGATGACCTTGGTGACCAGACCGACCTGCTCCTGGCCCTTGTCGTCGCGCATCATCCAGGTGCCTTCGAGGGCCTTGAGTCCGGCCAGACCGGACATGTCCTTCTCGCCGTGGGCCACGGTCTTCTGAGAGGCGCAGCCCCCCACCACCGCCGCGGCGAGCACCGTTCCGATCGCAAGCACTCGGTTCATCGTTCATACTCCATGAGTGGACCACCCCTGTGCATGGGGAGTGTACACGGGGGGGAGGGCGACGGAAACCCCCGGCCCGGGCGGGCCGTATGGTGGGCGGGGACTGCGTTGGCACTCTCGCCGGGCGTCCCACAAGGAGCACTCGCGTGATGAAGAAGGCGGTCGTCGTGGGGCTGTTCGCCCTGGGTGCGCTGGTGCTGGCGGGGGCGGCGCAGCCGGAGACCGCGCCGACGGTGCGGCCCCCCAGACCCGGGCCGGGAAGGCCGGTGGAAGTGGTGCCGACGGGGAAGGACGTGAATGAGTTGTGGCTGCCCCCGGGGCAGTATTCGGCGCTGGTGGTGAGCACCTCGGCCACGGAGCGCACGTGGTGGCTGTCGCTGGACACCTTCGGCGGGTCGTTCCCGATCACGATCGGCCCGCAGCAGACGGTGACGATCGACTTTGACCCGCCGTGGACGGTGGGTGTGGACACGAACGCGCGGCTGACGAGCCGGTACGTGCCCTTCGGGGACTACACGGAGTTCAATCCGCTGAACAACCAGCGGGTGCAGCTCTTCGCGTGGGGCATCACGACGGCGGGGCCGGTGCAGCTCGTTCCGCCGAAGGCGACGAAGTAAGCCTCGGGGTTCAGGTCGAGAGCAGCCAGAGCCCGACCCACCCGGCAACGTGCAGGAACGCGAAGAGGGCCTGGGCCGCGACGAAGCCGGCCTTGCGGTTCTTGTGACGGAGAATGTGCATGGCGGCGAGGGCGCCGGGCCAGCCCCCGAGGGCAGAGCCCAGGTGGAGGGTGCGCTCGCGGATGCGTCGCCCCCCGCCCTGCGCGAGTCGCTTGTCGAGCCAGAAGGCGGTGAAAGCCGCGAGCGAGGCGACGGCGTACCAGAGGGCGACGTAGGACACGGGTCGAGGGTACGAGCGCGCGGACCGGCCGGAGCGAGCCCCCAGGAGCCGCCCCGGCCGTCCGCTCTCTCCCGGCCCGTGCCGGTGGTGCGCTGCGTGATTGAACGGCGGAAGCGGTTGTTGCTCACGCGAGAAAGCGCGGGGCTATCGGCGGCGTCGCGGGGCGAGGACGAACAGGAAGAGGCCAAGAGTCGCGGGCGCGGGGATGACGATGGAGGCGGGCTGGCATTCAAACTGAGGCGGGCGGACAGCCGCGACCGCCTCGTTGACGCTGGAGAACCAGCGGGAGTTTGGGACGTAGACGCCGTTCTGCAGCGTGCGGTTGAACCCGCACTCCTCGTCGGTGTTCGGAGTGAAGAGGATCATGGGCTCGGAAAGTTGGCCCACGATGAACCCGAACTTGAAGACGACGATGTTCTGGGTCTGGGCGTTGAAAGGCGGATCGGAGGGGAGGCGGGAGGGGTTGGCGATCTGCGCGATGGAGACGCCGCCCCCGCCGTTTACGTTGTTGTTGGCGGAGGCGCCGGAGGTGGCGCCGGCGCCGATCCAGTTGGTGATGTGGGCCTGGGCGATTCGGAGCATGCCGCTGGCTGTGCCGGTGCCGAGATGGCCGCGGAGGAAGGTCGAGGTCGTGGTCGCGTTGGCGCCCCAGGGACTCATGCGGCCGTAGACACCCGGTTGATCTTCGACGATGCCGGGAGGAAAAGAACGGGAGCCGCCGATGGGCCCGATGCCGTCGGGAGGGCCGGGGAGACCGAGGTCGCTGTTGGTGAGAATGTGGCTGTCACCCCAGTTCGTGATGACAGGCTGGAAGACCAACTGTGAAAGGGCGGCGACGGGCGCCGTGCCCACGAAGGAGATGAGGGCCCGAGCTTCGAGCCTAGCTCCCGGCGCGGCGGGGAGGGTGGAACTCCATCCCTCGTCGTGGCCTGAGTCGTAGTAGCGGACCTGGTATGTGAGGCGGGTGACGTCCGTCTGGGCGTGGACGGAGAAGGCGAGGCCGACGAGAGCGAGAGTGGCGGCGCGGCGCATGGGGAACCCCTTGGCGCGGACCGATCACGCCAACGACTCGCGGAGCGCCCGCAAGGGGAGTGTGCGCCAAGAAACGGGGCTTGCCAGCGGAGTGGAAAGAAAAACTCCCCGGGGGGTCAGTCCCGGGGAGTCGAGTCGTACACGTGTTGGGGAGTTACCCCAGCCGCTTAGCGGCGGCGGCGGCCGGCGACCAGGCCACCCAGGCCCATGAGGGCGAGGGTCGCGGGGGTCGGGACGATGTTGATCGTCGCGGCGCAGGTCTCAGCACCCATGCGGGTGAAGTCGGCGTCGCCGGAGGTGGGGCTGTTGAACCACTGGATGTTGTCGACGTAGGCACCGCTGACCAGGGTGCGGCCGAGGCCGTTCTGGGGGGTGTCAACGCTCAGGGAGCGCACGTCGGTGGAGGAGCTGAGGACGAAGGCGAACTTGAAGACGACCAGACCGGTCTGGCCGAGATTGGAAGCGGGATCGGAGGGGAGGCGGGAGGGGACGGCGATCTGAGCGACCGAGACGCCGCCGCCGCCGTTGAAGTTGTTGTTGGCGGTGGAGCCGGAGGTGGCGCCGGAGCCGATCCAGTTGGTGATGTGGTTCTGGGCGATGCGGAGCATGCCGGCGGCGGTGCCGGTGCCCACGTGGCCGCGGAGGAAGGTGGAGGTGGTGGTGGCGTTGGCGACCCAGGGGCTGAGCCGGCCGTAGGCGCCGGGGACGTCAGCGACGCCGGGGTTCTGGGGGGTGGAGCGAGCGCCACCGATGATGCCGACGCCCTGGCTGGTGGAGGTGCCACCGCCGTCGATGTCCTGGGTGACGAGCGTGTCAGCGCCGGTCCAGCCGTTGACGAGTGGCTGGAAGACGATCTGCTTCAGACCGCCGGAGATGTTGCTGCCGCCGAGCAGGCTGACCACGGCGCGCACCTCGATGGTGTCACCGGGGAGAGCGTTGACCGCAGCGCCCCAGCCGTCGTTGTTGCCGGCGTTGAACACGCGGGCCTCGTAGCAGAGCTGGGTGATGGGCTGAGCGCCCGCCGCAGCGGCGAGACCCGCGACGGCAACGATGGAACCAATCAACTTCTTCATGATCCTTGTCTCCTCCCGGACTCTCGTCCGGCTCCCTGAACATTCTTGAGCGAGCACTTCGCTCTCGCGGGGGCATTCTAATGGCCCGGGCGGGTCAATGGAAGCCTATTTGGCACAGAATGGCGCGAAAGTGGCCTAAGTTTTGGTTGCCAGAGGTCATATTCGTATTTTGATTGGCATATCGATAGGATTGCGTTCGGTATATGGCGCAAGAAAAACCCCTCCCTGGGCGACCAGGGAGGGGCGAGTCAGTGCGTTACAAGAGCGGATTGGGGTCCGCCGAGCCGGATTTAGCGGCGGCGGCGAGCGGCGACGAGGCCGCCGAGACCCAGGAGGGCCATCGCACCGGGGGCGGGCACCGGGACGACGCGGATCGTCGCGGCCTCGGCCACAGCGGCGGTCTGGACGGAGGCGCTGGCCTCGTTCTCGTTGGCGAACCAGCGGATGTTGGGCACATACTGGCCGCTGGAGAGCGTGCGGTTGAAGCCGTCATCGGGGGTGTTGATGACGAGGCTGCGGCCGTCACCGGCGCCGACGAGGAAGGAGAACTTGAAGACGACGAGGTTGGAGGTGCCGTTGTTGAAGGCCGGGTCGCTGGGGAGGCGAGAGGGGTTGGCGATCTGAGCGATCGACACACCACCGCCGCCGTTCACGTTGTTGTTGGCCGTGGAGCCGGAGGTGGCGCCGGAGCCGATCCAGTTGGTGATGTGGTTCTGGGCGATGCGGAGCATGCCAGCGGCGGTGCCGGTGCCCACGTGGCCGCGGAGGAAGGTGGAGGTGTTGGTGGCGTTGGCGCCCCAGGGGGTGATGCGGCCGTAGACGCCCGGGAGGTTGTCAACGGTGCCGATGGGGGTGGAGCGGGAGCCGCCGACGGGGCCGATGCCGGTCGCGGGGCCGGCCTGGCCGGTGTCCGCGTTGGTGATGAGGGCCTCGCCCGCGGTCCAACCCTGAACCAGGGGCTGGAAGACGATCTGGCTGAGACCACCGACGGTGCCGGTGCCGGTGTAGCTGACCAAGGCGCGAACCTCGACGCGGGTGCCGGGGTTCACGTCAATGGCGGAGCCCCAGCCAGCATCGTTGCCGGCGTTGAACACGCGGGCCTCGTACTTGAGCAGGGTGGCCAGGGGCTGGGCGTGAGCCGCAGCGGCGAGACCAGCGACAGCAACCAGCGAACCAATCACGTTCTTCATTTGAAATCTCCTCACGAACACTTGGGGATGACTCCCAACACGCTTCTAGAACGAACGACTCGTTCCTGACCCAAGTCGAACATACATCACGCCCCGTGCGCGGCCATGAAAATGGCAAAACGAAGTTGGGTTTTTGCGGCGGTGGGAGAGCCGGTTTGGGGCTGAGAATGCGGGTGGGCCCATACGCAGCCCAAAAACAGGCTCGCCGCCCGGTGCCGAGGGGGGTCGGCGGGGCGGCGGGGCGGAAACTCTCGGACCTTGCGCCAGGGGGGTGGAGCCCGGCGAAGCGGGATTCAGGCCGGCCCGAGGCCCAGAGCGGCCCGCTTTGCGGCCCACTCGGCCTGCTCTCTCTTATTAGGTGTCGCGATATCGGGAGCGATCCCTCCCGCGTGGGCCCGAACGGCCTGGACCTCGGCGCGGGTGAGGCGGACCGCGTCGAGCTCGAAGTCTCGGAAGGCTTCCAGGGTGACGGGGACGATGGGCTCCAGCAAGCGGTACATGGCGCTGGCGTAGGCCCTGATCTCCCACTGCGCGTGGCTGTCCATGCGCAGCGAGAGGAACCGCAGGATGTTGTGCAGGTCGCACTTCCAGTACCACTCGGTGTACACGTTCACGGGAAGGCCCATGCGGGCGAGTTCTCGCGAGACGCCCCGGCTGGTGAGCGCGAGGTATCGCTCGTAGAGCGACTCCGCGTCGCGGAGGTACTCGAGGAAGGCCTGAGCTGTCGCGGCCTCGTCCGGGCTGGTCTGCACGGCGAAGGTCTCTTCGCCCCCCTGGCGGTTGGAGGTGGACTGCTTGCGGATGGCCTCGATCGTGGGCGTGTAGAAGCGGTCCGGGACGATGGAGTATCGCGCGGAGTACTCGTTGACGTTCGCGGTGCGGTGGCGAATCCACTGGCGAGCGATGAAGATCGGCATCGCGATGTGGAACTTGAACTCGACCATCTCGAAGGGCGTGGTGTGCCTGTGGCGGAGGAGGTATCGAACGAGCCCGCGGTCCTCGGAGACCTGCTTGGTGCCCTGGCCGTAGGACACGCGGGCGGCCTGCACGATGGCGGCGTCGGCGGTCTGCCCTTCGGGGACAAGGCGGGGCATGGCGTCAACGAGGGCCACAAAGCCGTGGTCAAGAATCTTGATTTCCTGCCGGGAGGCCCCGCCCATGACGTCGCGCAAAGGTTGCTCGGGCCGAGTGGAGGTGATGGGCGCGGGCTCGATGGCGGGTTCTGCGGCGGGGTGGGACATGCCCGAGCGTACACGCGGGCAAGCGACGCCGGGCTGGCCCGGGCTGTCGATAGGCCGATCGGACGCCGGTACCTCCGTCGCGAGCCGCGGCGGACGAACACGCTCACGCTGGCGGCGCTTTCCGGGCCCCTCGGGGGCCGGAACCTGGGCGGTGGCGACTCTTCGTGCGGCTTCAGGGCGCCCTGAGCAGCGTGACAGCGGCCTCGCGCATGAGCGAGCCACGGCGGTAGCTGACGGTGACCTCGGCACCGGGCTCATAGCCACTAAGGACGCGGACGAGTTCGGCGAGGTCGCGGGTGGGCCGCTCGTCGATGGCCTGGATGATGTCGCCGAGGCGGAGGTCGATGCGTGAGCCGTCGGCGCGCCGTGGTGGAGCGGCGATGACGGGCCCCTCGCCGGAGCCGGCGTCGACCTCGACCCCGAGGCTGGCCATCCCGGGCTTGATCTCTTCGGGCACCGCGGGGAGGAGCCGGACCCATGCCTTGAAGTCGGCGTCGATCTCGGCGTGGGAGCGTCGGAGGATGCGTTCGAGCGAGGCGAGGCCAGAGCGGTCCTCGCGGAATGACCCCTGATATTCGGTGAACCAGTCGCGGAGCACGCCCCGCTGCTGGAGATAGAGGAAGAACGCACGGGACTGGGCGTAGTTCGCGAGGGGCCTTTGGCCGGCGAACTGGGCGTGCGTCATGGAAGAGAGCCTCGCGAGGGGGATCAGCTTGTTGATCTTCTCGATCCTCTTGGCGGTGTTGGTGCGCCAGGAGACCGCGGGAGCGAGGGCTCCCTCGGCGGTGAGGTCGTAGTCCTCGACGAGGGTTCCGAGGCCCTCGAGAATCCAGAGCGGGTGGGCCTGCCCCCTGCGGGTGCTGACGCGCCAGTGGAGGGCGTGGAGGAACTCGTGGCGGAGCGTGGCCCCAAGGTCCATGGCGACCAGGCGCTTCTGGTCGTGCATGTAGGAGCCCGCGATCATGCTGTTTCCCTGCACGGCGTCGTTGCCGAAGGACGCGCGGGCCCAGGAAGCGAAATCCGATTTGCCGGGGAGCACGACCACCACCCAGGCGTCGTCGCGGGAGGCCCCTGGGTCGAAGAGGTCGGGAAACAGGCTGGCCTGCGACCACTCGGCGATGCGGGCGAGTTCAGCGCGAACGGCCTCGAAGCTCTTCGGATTGAACGAGGAGAGGTAGATGACCTTCAGGTGCTCGTCGCGGGTGACCTCGTAGCCCTTGGCGAAGGTGCGTTGAGCGTCCTTCAGGTTGTTTTCGGCCTGGGCGATGAGAACCTCTGGCCAGCGGTCCCGGAGCCCGCGGATGGCCGGCTCATCGCGGACGGAGGCGAGCTGGGGGTCTCGCTCCACGTGGGCGAGGTCGGTGAAGCCATGCTCGACGGCGCGGACGATGAAGTCTGCGGCCTGTTCGGACTCACCCTGCATCGCGAGGGCGCAGCCCAGGTTGTACATGACGACGAAGTTGCCGGGCTGAAGCACGAGTTGGCGGCGGAGGGCCTGCTCGGCCTTGGGGTAGTCGTTTTTTTCGAAGGCTTCCGCGGCCTGCTGCGCGAGCTTGTTGGCGAGGAGGCGGCGCTCCTGGTCCTGCTGGGCCGGCGCGAGCGTGGCCGTGATCGCGAGGGCGAGGATCACCAGGAAGGGCGGGCGCCGGCTGTGCATTCAGGGCTCCGGGGGAGCGGGGGTCGCGGCACGAGCCGCGGGGCGGTGCGAGGTTCAGACGCCCGACCGTGGGGGAAGGTTCCCGAGTGCCCATCGGATCGCGCGGGGGTAGGCCTCCAGCTCGGCCAGGAAGACGCGTGAGGCGAGGGTCTCTGGCGTGTCGCCGGGCTGCACGGGGCAGGCGTGCTGCAGGATGATCTTGCCCGTGTCGTAGGTGTCGTCGCAGAAATGGACGGTGCAGCCGGACTGACGGTCGCCGGAGGCGAGGACGGCTTCGTGGACGCGACGCCCGTGCATGCCCGGCCCGCCGTGGAGGGGCAGGAGCGCGGGGTGAATGTTGAGCACGCGGCCCCGGAAGGCGTCTGGGATCTGGACGAGGCGGAGATAGCCTGCGAGGAGCACGAGGTCTATCTGATGGGTGCGGAGCACGTCGTGGAGTGCCGGCGCGGAGACTTCACCGGGCATGAGGAGCACCGCCGGCACGCGCCCGCGGGCGAGCTCGGCGCCGCGGCACTCCTGCGAGGCGATGACGAGCGCGACGCGTGCGGGGATGTCGCCGGAGTCGCAGCGGGCGAGGATGTTCTCAAGAGTGCGGCCCGAGCCGGAGACCATGACGGCGAGGTTCGGGACGCTGCCGGGTGCGTTCGCCGGGCTGGTGAGGGTCACACGAAGTCCTTGAGCGCGGCGGACACGTCGTCGCGTGCCGGGATGACCTTATCGAGGCGCGTGATGCGGAGAACATCGCGGATGATCGGGGCAACGCCGCAGAGCACCAGGCGGCCCTTTCCGCCCTCACACGCGGCGCGGACCTGCACGAGCATGCCAAGACCCGCGGAGGTGAGGAGCTCGACCTCTGAGAGATCGACGATGAGCTTGCCGGCGGCGTGCGCGGCGGCCTGCTCGAGGTCCGGGCGGAGGCCGGCGACCTGGGTGTCGGTGACTTTGGAAAGATGGACCCGTGCGATGGCGACGCCCTGAATCAAGGAGGTGGAGAGGTTGGCGTTATTGGGGAGGGGCACGGAGGCAGTGTACGCGGTTGCTCCGCGGCCACGTATAAGTCGGGCTTTGTTTGGTGAATGGGTGAAGTACGTGAGAATGGAGGGACGTGGGAAGGCTGGGCGCTGGTTCGTCCGATGTACGCCCTTGCAACAGGGGGTAGGGTATTGGCGTGACGCAGCACTCGGTGACACATTCGACGCTGCTGGTGCGGCTCCGCGACGCCGGGGATGGCGGCGCATGGCGTGAGTTTCTGGAGCGTTATGGCGACCTGATCCGCGGGTTCTGCACGCGTCGCGGGCTGCAGGCGGCGGACGTGGAGGACGTGTGCCAGGACGTGATGATGTCATTGACGAAGGCGATGGGGAAGTTTGAGTACGACCCCGCGCGGGGGCTGTTCCGGTCGTACTTGAAGACGGTGGTGGTGCACGCGATCTCGAAGCGATTGTGTCAGAACCGGGCGTCGGCGGGGCTATCAGAGGTGCCGGACCCGTCGGAGGGGGAGGAGCCCTGGGAGCTGGAATGGAGGCAGTACCACTTCCGCCGCGCGATGCAGGTGATCGACTCCGAGTTTTCGGAATCGGACCGGCGCGCGTTCCGGCTGTATGGCGTGGAGGGACGGCCCGCGCCGGAGGTGGCGGAGTTGCTGGGGCTGAGCGTGGACTCGGTGTACCAGGCGAAGTCTCGCGTGCTCCGGAGGCTCTCGAGCGTGATCGACGAGCAGGTGCGCGAGGAGGGGTGAGCCCTGGGGGTGCGTGGTGACTGGAGTCGCTCGATCCGGACCGGGGCCGGCGTGGTACGAGGACGAGACGTCGCTGGTGGAGCTGGCGCGCGCGATCAAGGGCGGGCCCACGCCGCAGATCGCGGGGTATGAATCGCTGACGGAACTCCGCCGTGGCGGGCAGGGCGTGGTGTATGACGCAAGGCAGGCGTCGACGAAGCAGCGGGTGGCGATCAAGGTGCTGCTGGGCGGGTCGATGGCGGGGACGGCGGCGCGGCGGCGGTTTGACCGCGAGGCGGAGCTCGCTGCGAGCCTGCGGCACCCGTGCATCGTGCGTGTCTACGACCGGGGCGAGACGCCGGAGGGGCTGTCGTACCTGGTGATGGAGTTCGTGGAGGGGCGGCCTCTGGACGAGGTGATCCGGCGGTCGTCGGGAGCCGAGATGCCCTTGCGCGCCCGCGTGGAGCTCTTCGCGCAGGTGTGCGAGGCGGTGTCGCACGCGCACCAGCGGGGCGTGATCCACCGGGACCTCAAACCCTCGAACATCCGCGTGGACCACGAGGGGAAGCCCAAGGTGCTTGACTTTGGGCTGGCGAAGTCGAGCGGGTCGGAATCACTCGACGTGACCGGCTCCGGGCAGTTTGTGGGGTCGCTGCCCTGGGCGAGCCCGGAGGCGGCGGAGGCTGGCGGACAGGCGGCGGACGTGCGATCGGACATCTACGCGCTGGGCGTGATCCTGTATCAGCTTGTGACGGGCAAGTTCCCGTACGACGTGACGGGGAGCGCGAGCGCGGCGCTGGCGGCGATCCGGAACACGCCACCGGCTCCCTTTCGTGCCGCGGAAGCGGGCGCCGACGACGATCTGCAGACCATCACGCACCGCTGCCTGGCGAAGGAGCCGGAGCGCCGGTATCAGACGGCGGAATCCCTGCTCGCGGACGTGAGGTCGTGGCTCGCCGGGCAGCCCATTCTTGCGAAGCGCGACAGCGCGTGGTATGCGCTGCGGAAGCGGGCGCGTCGGCACCGGGCTGCGGCGATCGCGGCCGGCGTGGCGCTCGCGGGAACGCTCGCGGGTGCCGCGTGGCTCAGCGTGCTCTACCGACGCGCTTCGGACGCGGAGCGGAGCGCGGCCCTGGCCCTCTCGGACGCCACGCGCGAACTCGGGGAGAAGTCCGCGGCGGTCGAGTTCCTCCGGACCATGCTGGAGTCCGGCAGCACGGCGAGGGACGGGCGCGACGTGCGCGTGCTTGATGTCGTGGACAAGGCCAAGGAGCAGCTCGAGAGTGGCGACCTGCCGGTGCCCACGCGGGCGGTGCTGTGCTCCACGCTCGCGGACACGTACCTCTCTCTCTCCGCCTTCGACCAGGCCGAGCCCCTGATGCGCGAGGCGCTGAGGCTGCGCGAATCGCTGCACGGGCCGGGCCACCCGGAGACGGTGCGGGCGCTCGTGAGGCTCTCGTACCTCAAGTACCGCGAGGGCGACGGCGACGCGGCGCTGCACCTGGCCCAGGACGCGGCGGCGCGCTCGCGGACGCTCGCCCCCGAGGACCAGTACGAGACGCGGGCGCTGGAGGGCCTGGGCCTGGCCCTGCACGCGAAGGGAGACCTGGCGGGCGCGGAAGAGGCGACCCGCGCCGCCCTGGCGCTCTACGACTCCCTGGGAAAGGGCAACGAGCCCCGGGCGCTGGAGGCGCTGGGCAACCTGGGCGTGGAGCTGAGGCAGCAGAGCAAGCTGGCGGAGGCAGAGGCTGTCTACATGGACGCGCTGAAGCGCACGGAGAACCGGCCCGAGATGGGCGCCAACCACCGCGACCACCTGATGCTGAACTATGGCTCGCTGCTGCACGACTTGGGAAGGGTGAAGGAGGCGGAGACCGCGTATCGCAACGCCGCGGCGGGGATGGAGAAGATGCTCGGGCTCGACCACATGGACACACTGACCGCGTGGTCAAACCTGGGGACGCTGCTCATCCAGCAGGGCGAGTGCGAGAGGGCCCGCGAGGTGCTGGCGCCGGTGGTGGAGCGCTGCACGGCCCGCTATGGGGCCGACAACGCCGCCACGCTGCTCTTTGCCCACAACCTGGCGAAGTCGCTGCAGGACTGCGGCAGACTGGACGAGGCCGAGGTGTTGACGAGGCAGGTGGTGGAGGCCCGCACCGCGACCATCGGGCGCGAGCACCCCTCCACGCTTGGCACGCTGGCAAACCTCGCGGCGATCCTCAGGCTGCGCGGGCAGGCGGCGGAGAGTGCCACGCTCGACGAAGAGGTGCTCACCATCAGGCGACGCAAGCTGGGCGACACCAACATGAGCACGTTGATCTCGTTCAACAACGTGGCGCTGGCCCGGGCGACGGCGGGGAACTTTGAGGGCGCGCTGGAGTGCTCGGACCTCGCGATCGCCGGCGCGGAAAGCGTCCTGGGTGCCTCGCACTGGATGAGCGCGACGTTCCGGGCGGGGCGGGGAAAGGTGCTGGACAAGGCGGGGCGCGCCGACGAGGCCGAGCGCGATTTGCTCGCGGGGTATGAGGGGCTGAAGGCGGCGCTGGGCGACACCGACAAGCGCGTGCGGAGCGCGGCGGGGTCGCTCGCGGACTTCTACGCGGCGCACGGGCGCGACGCGGACGCCGCCACGTGGCGGGCCCGATCGCAGTAGGCGAGTGCGCGGATCACCGGCGGCGGCGGCCAGCGGCGAGCACGCTCAGGCCGAGCAGCGCGGCGGCGCCGGGCGCGGGGATCGGCGCGATGGAGACCGCGTCGATCGCCGGGCCACGTGCGGAGGTCGCGGTGAGGGCGCGGAACATCAGGCGGTTGCTGCCGGACTGCGCGATGACGTCGACGGACTGCTCGGTCCAGTTCATGAACGCACCGTTGCTCCCGCCTCGGACCACCTGGAAGTTCTGAGCAGTGGCGCCGTTCCACATGGTGTCCATGGAGAAGAGGAAGTTGGGTCCCCAGACGTTGGCGCTGAAGGCGAAGGAAATGCGGTATGCCTGTCCGGGGGTGAGGCCGACGATGTCCTGGTAGATGGCGCTGGGGGCGCCCGTGCCGCAGAGGTCGATCCAGTATTGGCCCTCGTAGGCGGAGAACTCGAGGCCCGGGAGGTTGCCAGCGGGCACGGCGTGGACGAACTCGATGTTCGCGGGGCCGGCGTTGGTCCAGTTGCCGAGCGTCTGGCCGGCGTTGACATTGCGGAAGCCCAGGCCGGGCTGCTCGAACCCGCCGTTGATGATCTGGGCAGAGGCGAGCGGCGCAAAGACGGCGACGGTAACGATGGCGGCACGGACCATGGGAATCTCCTCCTGCGTTGGGAGGGGGAGTATCCCGCGGATGAGCGAGAGGTCAACCCGAGAGCGAGCGCAAGGGCTGAAATTGGGCGCTTATAGGACGCTCACGGGCATCCGCCGCCGCCCACGATGTTGACGACGGCGGAGACGTCGTCCTGGTCCACGTTGCCGTCGTTGTTCACGTCGAGCAATGTCCGCAGGTGGCTCGGGGGATCGGAGAGGCCGAGCCCGCGAGGCAGTAGACGCGCGGCCGGGCGTGGCACGGGACTGGACTCATGACGTGGCACGGAAGTCGTCTTGGCGACTTCCGCGCCGAGGATTCGCGGCGATCGTTGCATGGATGTCGCAGGGGTGACGTCCGTGGCACAAGACGGGATCGCCGGGGCACACCCGCCTTGGGCAGTCGGCAGCACCGATCGCCATAGGCACCGGTGATCGGTGGCACGAAATCAGTCACCCCTGCGACTGGTGCCACCCCGCCGTCATGGGCAGTCGCCGCCGGCGACGACGTGGACGAGCGCGAGGAGGTCGTCCTGGTCGGCGTTGCCGTCGCGGTTGAAGTCCGGGTTGCGGCTGGTTGGATTCTCGCCTCCGGCGATGATGTGCCGCAGGTGCTGGATGTCGTTCTGGTCGACGTTACCGTCGTCGTTGAAGTCGGGCCGGCAGGTGGCTTCGTAGGCGCCGATGGAGGGCGCTTGGCGGAAGCAGCGGCGAGCGAAGTCAGCGAAGGCGAGGGCACGGGCGGCGGGCGCCCGTCCGGCGCGGGCGGCAGGGCCGTCCGGGTCGATGTCGTAGTCGCCACCGGGCTGCGGCCTGGGGGTGGAGAGCCCCGGGTCGAGGCCGATCACGGGGTTGAGTTCGGCGACGGGCAGGGCGGGGTCGGACGAGGCGGGGTTGTCGTACGCGAACCAGAGGTTGTGCGCGAACGTGAAGGACTGCGGGTCGGTGCCGGGGCCGATGTTGAGGTGCGTGGAGAGGTCGGCGCGTTCGAAGTAGACGAGGTTGTTCTCGAAGGTGTTCCCGCCGCAGGGCAAGAACCGATGCTGCGGGGTGGTCGTGGACTCCTGCAGGACGCGGAGGATCCAGTTGTGAGGCGAGATGATGGTGTTGTTGGAGGCGGAACAGCCGACGGCACCGACGAAAGCGACGGCGGCGGTAGCTCCCTGGATGACGTTTGCCACCACGTGAACGTCCCGGGCTTCGGCGTTTGGCTCCGCGGTGGAGAGGGGCGGGCGGAAGAACTCCGGTCCGGTGCTGCCCCCGATGTTGACGGCGCGCTGTCCGCACTCTTCGAGGCGGGACCATCGGAGAACGACGCCGGAGGTGCCGCCCTTGGCCTGGAGGGCGTTGCCGGAGGCGTGGTGGAGGTAGCAGCCGGAGATGAGTCCTCGGTGACAGCCGACGAGATCGATGAGGCTGCCGGAGCCCGCCCCGCCCGTGCGTGCGATCTCGCAGTCCACGACCCAGAAGTCGCGGACGCCGGAGAGCTTGAGTCCGTCCTGGTTGCCCGAGCCGCCGACGTCGCGGATGAGCAGTCGCTGGAAGACTAGAAAGCGTGCGGCCTCGGGGTTGTCGTAGTCTCCGGCGTCATCGGCGTTCACGCCGTTACCCGAAGCACCCGCGAACTCGAGGTCATGGAGCACGATGCTGCGCACGGCCGAGAGTTGAAGGCCGGAAGTGCCGCCCCTCAGGAGCGGGCGCGGGAGTCCCGGGACCCCGCCGATCCAGATCGGCGCTGTTTCCAGTCCGTGCAAACCGGAGAGGTGTACACCGCCGAGATATTCGCCGGGGTGGATTCGGACCGCGGTGCCGGGCGTGGCGATCGCGGCGGCGCGGGCGGGGGTCGCGAAAGGGCGCTGCAACGAGCCGTCGCCCGCAATATCGCTGCCCGTGGTCGCGACGTGGAGTTCGCGGCTGGGCGCGAGACCATCCGCGAAGGTGATGGTGCTCTCGCACGGAACTGGCTGGGCGGGCGCGGCGGGGGTGCCGAGCAGAGCGGCGATTGAGAACGCGAGGAGGCGATTCATGGGCAATCGCCGCCGGCGACGACGTTTATGAGCCCGGCGACGTCGTCTTGATCCGCGTTGCCGTCGCGGTTGAAGTCGGGGTCGAGGGTGGTGCAGGCGGGATTTCCGGCGATGGCGGCGACGAGGCAGGCGATGTCGTCCTGGTCGGCGTTGCCGTCGGCGTTGTAGTCCGGGTCGCAGGAGGGCGGGCAGGTCTGGGCTAGGGGCAGGACCCACGCGCCGCGGCCTTGGGTGGAGACGATGAGCCGCCCGCGCGCGGGCTCGAGCTTGAGGTCGATGACGCAGGCGCGGGGCAAGCCGCCCGACAGCGGTGACCATGTCTGCCCGTCGTTGGTGGAGCGGTAGAGGCCGGCGTCTGACCCTGCGTAGAGCACGGCGGGCGAGCACCGGGCGTCTGCGGCGACGACGTTGACCGGCACGTCGGGGAGGTTGCCATCGAGCGTTTGCCAGGTGAGGCCCCGGTCATGCGAGCGGCGGACGTGCGGCGCCCCGAAGACCGCGCCGGCGAGGTAGACGGTCGCGGGGTCGATCGCATCGGGCCAGACTTCGCGGGTGACGCGGGGCCAGCCCCGGGCCTCAATCGGGCGGAGGTCGAAGGTGACACCGCCGTCGGTGGAGGCGAGAAAGCGGTGGTTGTTGGTGACGGCGTAGACGGTGGTGACATCGGCGGGGCTGATGGCGAGCGCGCGGATGGCGGCCTTTTCATCAGGGTCCGCGGTGAGGTCGCCGCTGATGGCGGTCCAGTTGGCGCCGAAGTCCGTGGAGCGGTAGAGGCGGTGGGTGGCGTAGAGCATGCGTTGGGGGTTGCCGGGCTCTATGAGGTAAGGGGGGAGGAAGCAGTTGCGGTCGGCGCGGTCAATTCCCCGCCCGGTGCCGGCAAAGGACTGCCCGGCGTTGGTGGAGAGGTAGACGTTGGCGGTGCCCTGGAGTTCTGTGAACAGGCGGAGGGGGCTGACCTGGTCCCACTGGGTCCAGCCGCCGTCGCCGCCGGTGACGCGGGTCCAGGCGAGGCCTGGGGCGGATCGGAGGTTGGTGCCGTTGTCCTGCGTGCCGCCGAGGAAGCGTTCGTCGTCGGTGGGGTGGGTGGAGAGGCCGGCGTAGAACTGAACGGCACCGAGGCCGGCGTTGAGCGCGGTCCAGTTGGTGCCGAGGTTTGCGGAGCGGTGCACGCCGCCGTCATCACCGACAACGAGGCGGCCCGAGGCGTCCCAGGTGATGGCGTGCATGTCGACGTGGGGCGGGGTGACAGTGGTAAAGGTGCTGCCGGCGGTGGTGGAGCGGACGAGTTGCACGCCGCCGAAGATGACGGCGTTGGGGTCGTCGGGCTTGACGCCGACGGTGCAGAGGTACCAGCCGTAGGTGCCTTGGATCTGCCCGGCGGGGACCTGGGTCCAGGTGGAGCCGGCGTTGTCGGAGCGGAAGGCACCGAGGGTGCTTGCCTCTGAGCCATCGGGCTGTGCGCGGGTAGCGAAGAGGGCGTAGAGGCGGCTGGGGTCGGTGGGCGCGACGGCGACGGCGATGCGCCCGACGAGCGCGGTGGGCAGGCCGCCCGCGAGGCGGGTCCAGGTGGCGCCGGCGTCGAGGGACTTGTAGATGGAGTTGCGGTCATCGCCGAAGATGTGCCCGACGCAGGCGTAGAGCACGGCGGGGTCGTCCGGGCTCATGGCGAGATCGGTGACGGAGAGATCGGGCAGGCCGGTAAGCGCGGTCCAGGTGTGGCCCGCGTCGTCTGAGCGGAAGAGGCCGAGCGGGCCGGACGCACCGGGGTGGTCCTTGGCGGCGGCGCGGGCGGGAAAGCCCCCGGCGTGCGTGACCGCGGCGTAGAGGCGCGAGGGGAGCGAGGGATCGACGATGAGGCGGGAGATGCAGCGGCCTGAGAAGTCGCTCTGGGCGAGATGAGACCAGGTGAGGCCGGCGTCGAGGGACTTGTAGATTCCAACGCCGTAGCGGCTGTGGTTGGCGAAGTTCGCCTCGCCGGTGCCGACGTAGATGATGTCGGGGTTGGTGGGATCGAGCGTGATGGCGCCGACAGCGAGAAGAGGGAGGTGGTCGGTGAGCGGGGTCCAGGAGAGGCCGGCATCGTCGGTGCGCCAGACGCCGCCGTCGGCTGAGGCGGCGAAGTAGCGACCCGGGAGCGTGGCGTGGCAGGCGATGGCGGCGATGCGGCCGGTGTCGCCCGCGTTTGTGATCGGGGCGGGGCCGAGGGGAGTCTGAGCGGAGCAGAGGTGGCGGCACGCGCCGAGCGCGGCGAGGGCGCTGAGGATGAAACCGGTGACGCGCCTCATGGCGAGGTCTCCGCCGGCGGCTGAGGTCGAGGCCCGGGCGCATCGAAGGTGAGCGATGCCTCCCCCACTGTCAGGTCCACCACGGTGTGGGCGGCTTCGCCCTCTGCGCTTGCGCGGATCATCGTCGAGCGGATGATCCACGTGCCGGGCGTGGTGATCTGGATATCGGCGATGCCCTTGGCGTCGGCGGTGACGCGCTGCGACTCGCCGCTGGGCGCGTGCGTCGCGAGAATGACCGCGCCGGGGGCGGCATCGCCGAGCAAGTAGGCGCGCACGGGGAGCACACCACCCGCGGGGGCGCGGGCGGCGTCCATGAGCGGGCGGACTTCCGCGAGGAGGCCGGCCTTGGAGGTGCCCGTGCCGTTGGAGGGCACGCCGCCCTCCGCGTCACGCACCCGGACAAGCGTTGCGGCGCTCTTCACCCACCGGACGAGGGCGGGTTTGTCGGGACAGATCTCGGTCCTTCCCGCGGCACGCGCGGCGACGAGCACACGCTCGGGCTCGATGCTCTCGGTGCGGGCCGGAAGGTCCAGGCCGATCAGAACAACACCCGCGGCTGCGGGAGAGACCCTGACCCGCCCGGCGTCCGGCGTTGGCGCGTCCTGCGGACCCCGGTTCTCCTGCGTGCCCGCGGACCTCACGAAGAGCCATGCGATCTCGACGGGCCAAGGGGCGGCTGAGGCACCTTTTTCAGCGGCGATCTGGGCGCGGATGGTGAGGTCGCCCCCGAGGGTCGCCTCGAAGGCGGAGGGGAGCAGCACGAGATGCTGGGCGAGCGCGGTGCCACCCGAGAGCATGCACGCGAGGAGGGCGACCGGCGTTCGCGCGTTCAGGGGCAAGGCCCTCCCGCGAGGACGTTGACGAGGGAGGCGAGGTCGTCCTGATCGGCGTTGCCATCCTGGTTGAAGTCGGGGTCGATGCCGGTGGGGTTCTCGCCGCCGCCGATGACGTTGGTGAGGTAGGCGAAGTCGTCCTGGTCGGCGTTGCCGTCCTGATTGACATCGGGGTCGCAGGAGGGGCCGGAGTCGGCGGCGTGGAGGACGAAGGCGACATCCTGGGATTGCTGAGTGAAGGTGGGTGAGAAGAACCGCTGGCGGCAGCCCGGGGCGTTGAAGGCGGAGGAGGCGACCCAGCCCCACTGAGGCTCGGTGGAGGTTCCGCCCCGATCAAGGATGGCGGTGATGCTGATCCAGTACTGGCCGGTGGCGGGGATGGTGACGGGCGAGACGAGGTCGAGGGTGTAGTGATAGCCGCGAAGGATGCCGATGGGAGGGATGGTGGTGTTGTAGTACTCGGTCTCGGTGAAGGTGAAGACATCCTGAGTGGAAACGAGGGCACCGACCTGGCCGTCGGAGGCGTCGTAGAAGCGGATCATGAATCCATGGGTGTTGCCGGGAACGTCCTGGGCGTATCCACCCCAGAACTCGATGGAGCCGATGGAGGAGCCGGCCTGGCCCTCGAAGTTGTCGACGACTTCGCTGAACCAGCCGAGGCCGTTGGGGTTTCGGGCGTCCTGAGCGGAGAGCCCGCCGAAGGAGTTGACAGGGTCCTGGCGCCAGAGTTCCTGGGCGAATGCCCCGGGGACAAAGCACGCGGAGAGGGAGAGAACGGCGAGAGTGGACCGACGCATGGTGTTCCTTTCCGTGAGGGAGCGGAGAACATCAGTATCCCGGGTGGCGCGGGTTCGTGCAAGGCTGTTTCGAGAGGGGCGAACCCGGGACGGGCGACTTGGCGATAGGATCGCGGGCATGAACCAGCCCGGGGCGACGTGCCGGCCACTGATCTCAGCGCTCATCGCGGCGGGGGCTTCGCTCGCGTGCTCGCTGGCGCTCATCGCAACCCAGCGAATCCCGCAGCGCGTGGCGTTCGACGTGGTGGTGTATCACGAGCCGGCGGCGAGGCAGTTTGCGGCGGACTGGCCCGCGTTTGATTTTCAGGACTATCTGTCGGCGACGACCCCGGGCTTTCACCTGCTGCTGGCGGCGCTGGTGAAGTTCGTATCGGGGTCGTTCGTGCTGATGCAGGTGGCCGCCGCCGTGATCGGGGCGCTGCTGGCGGGCGTGGTGGGCTGGGCGAACGGGGGGCGTGTGCCGCCGCTGTTTGCGGTGGTGCTGACGCTGCCCGTGATGCTCAGCGGGTATGTCATGCACGCGGGCGCGTGGCCCCTGCCGGACAATCTTGGCTGGTTGGGCGTGGCGCTGGTGCTGGTGCTCGCGCTGAGGCTCCGCACAACGCTCGGGGCGATCGTGGGCTTTGGCGCGGTGCTGGCGGCGCTGGTCTTGGTGAGACAGTCGCACCTGTGGGTGGGGGCGGCGATGCTCGCGGCGATGTGGATGGCGCCCTCGCCGCCGGGCGGGGTCATCCGGTCGCTGGTCTTTCGCTGGAGGCAGCGCCTGCCTCGCACCCTGCTCGCGGCGGCGGCGTGCGTGCCCGCGGTGCTGGTGCTGTGGTGGTTCTGGCGGCTGTGGGGAGGCCCCACGCCCGCGCGGTTTGCCACGCAGCACCAGGGCATGAACTGGGCCACCCCGGCGTTCGTGCTGGCGAACCTGGGCGCCATCAGCCTGTGCTTCGCGCCGCTGCTCGCGCCCGCGGCGGTCGGCGCGTGGAGGCACGCCCGAGGGTGGCTTGGGCTCGCGCTGCTGCTGGGCCTCGCGTGCGGACGCATTCCGCACACGACCTATGACCTGGAGGACGGTCGGTCTTCGGGCCTGTGGAACCTTGCGAAGATCGGTCCGGTGGAGGGCGAGAGCTCGGTGGTGATCCTGGGGCTGGCGCTGCTGGGAGCGATCTCGGTGGTGGTGTGGGTACGCGCGCTGCCTCAGAAGCACGGCGTGGTGTTTCTCGCGGCGCTGGCCGGGTTCGTGCTGGCGCAGACGGCAAACCACAACTGCTGGCAGCGGTATGTCGAGCCCCTGATGCTCATCCTGTGCTCGCTGGCGGCGGCGAGCGTGTGGCGGGCGATGGGGGACGCGGGGCCGACCCGCAGTCGCCTGGTGGGCGTGGGCGTCGTGGGGCTGTGCGTGCTGCTGATGGCGGCGAACGTGGCGACGCTGAGGCCGTTTCCGACGATTGAGGAGTACCGGGAGGGGTACAAGCGTGAGGGCGTGCCGCCGATCGGGGGCGCGTATGTGCCCAAGTCCCAGCGGGGTGCGCCGGGGCCGGGGCAACCTGAATAGAGGTCTGGACGCCCCCCCCTTTGATGGCCGAATAAGGGATTGCCGAAAACGAGATATGAGGGTCCGGCGCGGGTCCGAGAACCACGGCTACGCGGGCACCGTACCAGGCCCCTTTGCATCGCGACCTTCTTGCGACAGGACGACACATGACCACCTTGCGTCGAGCACTCATCACCGGCATCACTGGGCAGGACGGCTCGTACCTCGCGGAGCTGCTGCTGACCAAAGGCTACGAGGTGCACGGGATCATCCGGCGCTCGTCGTCGTTCAACACCCAGCGCATCGAGGGCATCTACTCCGACCCACACTTCCAGGCGGCGAGGCTGAAGCTGCACTACGGCGACCTGTGCGACGGGTCCTCGCTCGCCGACGTGCTGCGGAAGGTCCGGCCCCACGAGGTCTACAACCTCGGCGCCCAGTCGCACGTGCGGGTGTCCTTTGACATGCCCCTGTTCACGGCGGACACGGTGGGCATGGGCGCGCTGCGGCTGCTGGACGCGATCCGCGACTTCCAGCAGGAGTCCGGCCAGCAGGTGCGGTTCTACCAGGCGTCGTCCTCCGAGCAGTACGGCAAGGTGGTGGAGACACCGCAGAAGGAGACCACGCCGTTCTATCCACGCTCGCCCTACGCGTGCGCCAAGCTCATGGCTCACTGGGCGACGGTCAACTACCGCGAGAGCTACGACCTGCACGCGTCGTGCGGCATCCTGTTCAACCACGAGTCTCCCCGGCGGGGCGAGACGTTCGTCACGCGGAAGATCACCCGGGCCGTGGGGCGCATCAAGCTCGGGATGCAGGACAGGATCTTCCTGGGCAACCTGGACGCCAAGCGCGACTGGGGCTTCGCGGGCGACTACGTGAAGGCCATGTGGATGATGCTCCAGCAGGACAAGCCCGACGATTACGTGATCGCGACGAACCAGACGTGGTCGGTGCGCGAGTTCTGCGAGAAGGCCTTTGGGCACGCGGGGCTGGACTACAAGGACTTTGTCTCCTTCGACGCGCGGTACCTTCGTCCGGCGGAGGTGGACCTGCTGCTGGGCGACGCGTCGAAGGCGCAGCGGAAGTTCGGCTGGCAGCCCACGACCAGCTTTGACCAGCTCGTGCAGATGATGGTCGATCACGACATGGAGCTGGCGCAGCGGGAGAAGACCCTGCGCGACGCGGGCCACAAGCTGACCGAACGCCGCGGGCACGACTGAGGTGCGCGGGCACACCTAGCGGCGCGGGCAGACCCGACGGCGCGCTCAGCGCGTGACCCGGCTGGTGGCGGGGTCGTGGTTTGCGGGCCAGCGGGCGCTCGTGTCTTTCGTGTGATCCGGCCCCCACGCGGCGCTCCCCGCACCCCAATGGTTGGCAGGCCACGCGGACGATCGGAAGACCGCGTGCCCACCGGCCTCCGGCACCGCGGGGGCACGCCAGTCCCGCTTGTACTCGTAGGTCGCCCGGGTCCAGGCGCGCGGCGTGGGGTCGTCGCGGACGGCACCGGCGAGGTACGCCTCCAGTTCCTCCCCCGAGACGTACTCCTGGTAGGGGCTGATGGCGACGCGCTGACCCGGCTGGGTGAGGAAGTTGCCGTGCTCGTCGAGCCCTCCCGCGTCGAGGACATACGGGTACGCCTCTTCGAGGATGGCGCGGATGGGCAGGTTCGGGGGGACCTGGTCGAACGGGCCGTCGTACCAGGTGTTCTCGCGGATCTCACGCTGGTTCACGCCCACAAGGATGTGCCTGCCGGTGGCGCGGTCGCGGAGAAAGCAGAAGCGTGACCGTTCGCCCCAGAAGACCTCGACGCCAGCGGCGTCCCCCCTCTGCCAGCGCTCGGGGAGGGGCGAGTCCGGGTTGAGAATGTAATAGAACGCTCGTTCCGGGGGCCAGTAGACGAGGTGAAGAAAGTAGCCCGATTCGTCGCGGATGCCAGAGACGTGCACCTCGCCCTCAAGGAGTGGGAACGAGGGAGCGACAAGGGCGGAGCGATCAAGCACGAAGGTGCGCGTCGCGCCGTCGAGCGTGAGGTCGACCTCGAACTGTGAGGCTCGGAGGCTGACGCGGACGCCCGGCTCGCCGTCGCGGAACTCCGCGGTGCGGAGGTCCCCGCCGTTGTGGGCATCGAAGTACCCCACGGAGATACGTCCGGCCTCGGCGTCGGCGAAACGGATGTTGCCGCTGACGAGGCGGGGCCCGAGCGGAAAGCGGTAGTAGTAATAGCGTTCGGTCGGGTACACCGCCGCACGACGGGGGGCGGAGGCGAGGATGTACGCGAGGACCGTGCGTGGCGAATCGAACCGCACCCCCGCCGGTGGCGGATCGGCGGTCATTCCGGTGCGGGCCGAGTCGTCCGGTCGGAGCGCATCCTCGTTGAGAATCAGACCCGCAGGGGTGCCCTCGGCGGGGCCCATGCCGTGCTGGCGGGGGCCACCTTCACAAGCCCCGAGCGCGAGCAAGGCTGAGAAGACAATGCCGCGAACGAAACAACGTGTGTGCATCATCGTGAAAGAGCTCTGAGTTCCACGCGGGGTCAGGGGGCATCGGCCCATGGCCGCCTCGCCCACCCTCCCGGGAGGAGCCGTGCGTACGAGGTGAACCAGTCGTGGTCGGCGGGGAAATCGGGCCATGGGATCACGGGGGCGCGGGCGGCGTCGCGTGAAGAAACGGCGTGGTCATGGTCGGCGGGTTGCGACCAGCCCAGGGAACTGGCGCGAGCGTGACCCGGTGGCCAAGCTGGCGAAGGCCCGGTCCAAGTTGAAGACGCGGCGAAGTAGTGGCCGGGTGGAAAGCTCACGCTGACGCCCGTCGCGTGGGAGCCGCCCCAACCAACCGACGCGGCGCTGTGGTGATTGGGCGGCCAGCGACGCTGTGATATTGCGATGTCGTGCGTCCAGGCGGCGCTCGCGTCGGCGGCGTGCGTCGGGGGCCAGATAGGCGCGTGCGAGTCCGCCGCGACGTGCCCGGGCCACCAGACCCTGGACACGATGGCATCGTGGGGCGCGGGCCATGTGGAGGATGAGGCGGCGAGGTGGCCGGGGGCCCATGAACCGCTCGCGGCGACATCATGCGAGGCGGGCCATGTTGCAGAGACCGCGGCGTCGTGGTTGGAAGGCCACGCAGCGGTGCGGCTTGGATCAAGCGGGCCGTATGACTTCGAGACCGACGTCAGGTGCCCGCCGGGCCAGGCCTGCCCAGCGGGCGGCGTGCCTTGGCGGGTGGCGCACGCGGAGAGAAGGCAGGCGACCGAGGCAATGAGCAGCGGATGCGCGCCGGAAGCGTGAGCTGCAGAAGGGCCGCGTGGGGATGGATGCGGGCGCGTCATAAGAGGCACGGCAGTTCAACCGCCGACGACGGGCCAGGGGATGCGGGGAATGATGGGATAGAGCTCCTTGAACGTTGTGAACCAGTCGTGCCCAGGCGGGAAGAGAGGCGGCCAGGGATTGGGGGTCGGGTCACCCCACTGGCGAGAGAGCTGTTCGGTGTGCCCTGGGGGCCAGAGGGGCTGCGGGCCGGGCCACGTGTTCGATGCGTATGAGAGATGCCCCGGGGGGTAGGCAGCACTGATATTGATGGTGTGGCCGGGGCCCCACCCGTCTGACACCGAGGGATAGTGGTTGGGAGGCCAGGTAGCCTGCGAGAGTTGGGTGGAGTGCCGCCACAGATCACTAAAGGTTCCCGCGTGCATTGGTGGCCAGGTGCGGGTGCTGGAGTCTGCCTGCGTGTGTTGGGGCCACCAGGTGCGAGAGATGGTCTGATCGTGCGTGGCTGGCCACGTGACGGACGCTGCGTGCATGTGGCTGGGGGGCCAGGTTCGAGTGATCGAGTAGTCGTGGGAGGGCGGCGGGGTCTCTCCCTGCAGCGAGGCGATGAAGCCGTGGCTGGGGGGCGGGAGCCACGTCTCGGAGGCCTGCTTTAGGTGGTTGGCGGGCCAGCGTCGGCTAACATCCGACTGGTGAGGCGGAGGCCCCGGGTTGTTCCGAGTGTCGTAATCCGAGTGGTACGGAGACCTCGGCGGGGGTTCATAGCTCTGCGACACTCCGGTGGTGTGGTTCGGAGGCCACCAACTCGGGTGGCTGGGCGGCCAGGTATTGCTGACACCCTGGAGATGCGTGTTGGGCGCGGCCATGGTCGCCATGAATGACTCACGCCCGTTGGTGAGTATGGCGCCGATATAGACAAAGAGTTCGCGAGCGGCGGTGTCGATCACGTTGAACTGCTCGGGGTCGGTGCCGATGCCGGCGACAGTCACCGCGAGATCTCCGCCGTCTGACGCACCGTCGAAGTTGAGATCGCCCTCTGCAGCTTGGTCGACGACGAGCAGGAGCGTCGCTTCGAGGTCCTGCTCGCCGATGGGCTGCGCGTCGGTGGCGGTCTTGCCGAACGCGCCGCGGACGATTCTCGCGATCGCCTCCACGACGTCCTCACCGTTCTCGACGCCGTTACGGTCCAAGTCACCGACGGCGAGGCCCTCGCCATAGGTTTCCACGAGGCGATCCAGCACGTCGAGTGCGACATCTACGTCACTCACCGCTTGATCGTTGTTACGGTCCTGGATCTGCATGCCCGAGGTGAACATGATCTCGGTGATGCTGGTGCGGTCCGGCGGGCCGTAGACCTGAGCCACCGCAGCCAGCGAGCACCCGCAAAGCGTCGCCGACAGGATCATCACACGTAGCAACCCAAGGCCCCCTGATGACTTCATGAGTGGATCTCCTTGGCAGACTCATGTTCAGGATACCGTCGGGGAGGGGGTGGCAGTCAAGCGGAGTGCGAGGATTCTGAGTCTATCGGTTTGACCAGCACTCCCACCCAGCGCACACGGCCGAGACGATAGCGCGTCGCGGCGGCCCGCCGGGGAGGGTTCAAACGCCGCGGCTACTTCCCGGGTGCGGCGGGCTGGGGCGGGGCGGCGGCCGGCTCCGCGGGGACGTAGGGCATGGGCCGCACACCGATCTCGCGCGCCTCGGCGATGGAGATCATGACGTGGCCCTCGTCGAGAGGGTCGTTGATCTTCTCCATGTGCTTGGCGAGGTTCTCCGAGCCCACCTTGACGGCGAGATTGAAGGTGTCCAGCGAGGCCTTCTCGAAGGATGGCCGCAGGTGCAGCGTGGGCTTCTCGAAGTCCTCGTGCGCGGCCCGGCCAATGACGGTGGATTCGAGCCCGATGGTGAGGCTGCCGTCGCGGGTGAGGCTCACCGCCAGGTAGCAGTGCCCGGGCACAAAGACGAGGCTGGGCCGGAGGCCGATGCGGCGGAGCACCGAGGCGAGCATGATCGCGCCGTCCACGCAGTTGGCCTGGTGCGCGACGATGGACTCATCGAGGAAGCGCACGTGCTGGCTGGCGACGGCGGCGGACTCGACGGAGTTGGTGCTGACGTCGCTGTAGCGGATGCCCCGCTTCTGGAGCGTCTGCCAGATCGCGAAGACCTGGTTGAGCACGTCCTCTTCCTTGCCCGACTGGTAGCCGATGAACGAATCGACGATGCCCGTGCCCAGGGACTCCTTGAGGAGCTGATCGACCCAGGGGTGGTCCTCGTTCACGTAGGCGGCGAACATCCAGCGGGTGTCGCGGACCTCGTCGCCGATGTGCATGACATAGGGGCAATCGTTGATCGTGCGGAGCGTGACGGTCTGGGTCCTTTCCTCCTCGGGGCGGTTGCCAACCTTCACCTTGAACGTCACGTTCACGGGCATCTGCTGGCGGCTCCTGAGGAGCTCCTTGAACTTCCACTTGATCTTTGGGGAGATGGCGTAGGTCTCGCCCTCTTTCATGAGCTTGCCGGTGAAAGTGCTTTCTTCCATGATGTCCGTGGCAGAGACGGTGACGCGTACGGGCAGCGCGACGCCCGGGGAGACGATGCCCACGCCAAGCAGGCCCATGGGGTCGCCGAGTGAGGTGGGGTCGGCTTCTTCCTCGTCGGGCTTGATGGTGGCCTGGCCCACGACGAGCGAGGGGAAGATGCTCTCGCCGGGCTCGACGACGGAAACCCAGGTGAGCGAGCCGCCCTTGTCAACGGGGAGGAGAAGGTCATCGAGCGCCTTGGTGGAGCCGCGGGGTGGGGCTTCTTGTGCGAACGCGGGCGTGGCGGCGGAGGCGACGAGGAGCAGACCCAGAATGACGGAGTGCGTGGTCCGGTTTGGCATAGGCGGATTGTTAGCCGCGTGGGGAGGCCTGCGGCGGTCAGTCCGGACGGCGCGTGGGCAGGCGGTCTGTGGCGAGCGAGCCCCCCACCGCGATGGCGGCGACGAGGAGCACGAGCCACCAGCGCTCGCGGGGGACGTGGAGCCAGCGGGAGGAATCTGCGAGTGACCAGATGATGAGGTGGTAGCCAAGGCCAAGGCAGGACAGGCCGCAGACGAGGCGGGACTGGAGCGAGAGGCGCCGTAGGAAGGGCGCGAGGCCGAGGCGCGGGCCCCAGAGGAGGAGGGCGCCGGCGATGGCGAGCAGGCAGCCCGCAGGGACCAGGACGATCAGGTGGGCGTGTGCGAGCGTGAGGTTCATGCGACGGTGCGGGCAGATCGGCGGGCGGGCCACGCAGCGTACGCTGTGCTGGCGCCCATGCAATGGCGCTGGCGACGTTGCGTGTGACGTGCCGCGACGGCGTGCGACGCCCTCTGCGAGGGCGCAGGACGATCGACATCATCCTTCGCAAACCAGCGCGCGAGGAACCGGTTCAGAGCTTCGGCCCGGCGTTGCGGACGGCGTCGGGCATGTCGAAGGACTTGTCGTTGTCGCGGAAGCCCTTGGCGAGTTTCTTGGCCTGGGCGTCGTAGGCGGCGCCGTCCTTCCAGGTGTTGCGGGGCGTGAGGACCTCTCCGTGGGCACCCCCGGGGCGGCGTTCGTCAAGGCCCCTACTCCGGAGCGAGCGGCACGGGGAATGCGATGAGCACTCGCGACAGCTCCGAGCCGTCGCCCGCCCGAATCCGCACCCACCCATGCCGCCCCAGCGGGATCGGGAGGCTTGGTGGGGGCGGGAGGCTGATGGCAAACTGCGGGCAGCCTGAGGCGTCCATCGCCAGGGGCCTGATCTCAGCCTCGATCGCGCGGCCGTCCAAGTGGACCGAAGCCGGGACCCGCTTGTCGTCCGGCCGCCGGGCGCGCAGCACGACGCTCAACGGCGCTCGGGTGTTCACCACAACTCCCGCGGGCGAGGCGGTCCATGCGGGCAGGACACGGACCGCGATGGGTACGGCGAGCGATGGAGTGCGGGCACTGTCGGTGTCAAACGTGATGAAGCCGGCGGCAAGGCCGGCGGCGCTCGGGGTGTGCGCCCACACGAGCGAGCGGGTCACGCTCTGTGGCTTGCCGAGAACCGCGACGAGTGACGCCGGGCTGAAGACATCGCACTCGGCCCGCGACACGGAGAGGGCGCCGGGCGTCCGCCGGGTGACGAAGAGTTCGATGGCAGAAGGTTCACCGGCGATCCATGTCGCGCGGACGGAGCTCGGCCGGACATCGAAGGCGCGGTCGGGCGTGTACGCGACGGTGACCGTGGCCTTGGCAACGCGCGGGGGCGATTCGACGGTCGTGAACTCCAGTTCGACGCCATGCCGCTGCTGGCCGACGCCACCGGTCACCGCGACATGAATTTCGCAACTGCTCTCGCCGTGCGGGGGGATCACGTCGGCGGAGAGGTCCGTCGAGACACACGAGCAGGTTGAACGCACCACGCGGACGCGGACGGGGCAGTCGAGCGGGTTGCGCAGCGTCGCCCGTCGGTCGACCGACTGTCCGATCTGGACGGGCCCGGCGTCGTCGTCCCCGAGCAGCACTACGTGTGCCAGTTCGCCGGGGGGCGCAGGGGTGACGACGGGCTGAACCATGCCCATGAGCAGGGCGCACAAGAGGGCGAAGGTGGTCATTGTTGCCCCCGCCGGTCAGGGTCCTCGATCGGCTCGCCACCTTGGTTCCGGAATCGGACGAGGTCGGCCCATGCGGCGCCATCGGGGAAGGGAACGTCGCAGCGATCGAGGGGGAATGCATCGTTGACCCTGAGGTCTGTGACATTCACGAGTCGCTGGGCGTGCCACACCTCGGCGTACGGAATGCCGGACGGCCCGAAGACCTTGGTGACAGCCGCGGCGTACGCGGCACGGTCCGCGGCCCGCGTGGGGTCGCGGCGCATCGGGTCCACGCCTCTGGCTCTCACTTCGTCTTCGACCTGGGCCAGCAGGGCGGGGTCCACGGTCTCCGCCATCTTGTAAGTATGCCGGAGAGCGCGAATCGGGATCACCACCCCGTCGAGACGACTGACCTCTTGGACCTCGACGGTTTCGATGGGGATGTTGGAGAGCCCATCCCGGAGAACCCACGAGGTCGCCACGTACGACTGCGCGGCGTCAACGCGGAACTCCGCGAGAACCACGGAGCTGCCAGTCAGCAGCGTGCCCTGGAGAGTCGAGTACCTCCCGTCCGGCGACCGGGAGGTGACCCGCAGGTCCGGGGATTCGAGCACGAGTTCGCCAAGCCTCGCGATGCGCCCGGCACCGACCATCCGCCCGAGCGCGAGAAGCGGGTTCGGAATCCACCACCGTTGCAGCTCGGCGGGCTGGATTGACCCGTTTGCGTGTTCTGGGAGCAGCGTCCGTTCGATGACGCCGTCGCGCGACCCCGAAACCACCCGCGTTGTACCTGCCAGCGACCCATCGGGATTCTCTATCGCCTGTTCCAGCGTCAGATACCAAGCCCCAACCTCGGACCACCCCGCTTCCTGAGTCGCGAGAAGTTTCCATTCATTCGCTTCAGGGTCATAGTGCTCGACCCGCTGCTTCCACTCGATCGTGTGGATATTGAGGTCGTTGGCGAGCATCGCGGCGGCAAGGCAGTAGGCGTCCGGGGGATCCTCCGAAGGGTCCGCCCGTGTAACACCCGTCGCCAGGACCATGATGACAGCCCAACAGTTGCACCTCGGTCGCACATTACCTCCTCGTGAGGGCTCAGATGCACTGCGCGAACTGGCACGCCCGGGTGGTCGCCGTGCCCGGCGTTGTGCCACAGTAGCAGCCGTTGTCCGTTGCGATCGGTTGGCCTGCGGGCACGGCGGGCGGCGAGGCAGCCCAGACACATGTGTACTCGGTCTCGGTGCCGCAGGTCAGCAATGTCGTGCCGACAAGACAGTTTGAGTTCGTGCTCTTTCGGCACAGGGCGCCTGTCCCGCCACCTGAACAGTACTTGCATGTGCCCGAACAGGTCGTCGTACCGGCCTTCTTGCACCCCGCGATGTTGAGCCCCCCACCGCCGGGCTCGTATACGGAACCAGCAACGCACGCCGCGCCGGAGATGCACTCGAAGTCGGGCACGAGGTGCGAACTCAGGCCGCTGTCGCCCATCTGCACGTAGACGTAGGTATCCGGGTCCATCACCGAGGCGTTGGCGCGGTGATCCGCCGGCTGCGTTGCGGCGTTCGGTGTGGCCATTCCGTCACCCGTACTCATGAGGAGTGCCAAGGCCCCCACTGCGAAGATCGTGGTACCGAACCCAAGAAGCCTTGACGATTTCATGAACGGTTCTCCCTATGCAAGCCACCGCTCAGATTACCGTGGGGGGGGGGGGGGGCTTTCAAAGACAAACCCCCCAAACCCCGCCTTCTTCCCAAAAACCCCCCCCACACCCGGGCCCCCCCCCCCCATCCACCCAAAGCCCCCCCCCCCCCCGCGGGGCCCCCCCCCACCG
>Ga0154020_10000935_pt1 | contig 35975 bp, 18 predicted proteins | sample Klosneuvirus_201_FD_109709 | JGI IMG/M metagenome (GOLD analysis project Ga0154020, IMG submission 109709) | Active sludge microbial communities from wastewater, Klosterneuburg, Austria - Klosneuvirus_20160825_MG | ecosystem: Engineered > WWTP > Aerobic digester > Activated sludge | place...
ATTGGTCACGGTCCACGTGAACGTCTGCGAGGTCGTCGCACCCGACGGATCGGTCGCCGTGACTGTCACCGTGTACGGACCGGAGGCGCTGGCCGATGGATCGATCACGCCCGTGATGACGCCCGTCACAGAGTCAATGCTCAATCCAGCAGGAAGACCAGTCGACGTGAAGGCAAACACATCAGTCGCGTCAGGGTCACTGAAGTTGCCGCTGACATCCAGCGATACGACCTGATCATCAACGCCCGACTGGGTGGCAATCGGGTTCGAAGTTGGTGCATCGTTCGTTCCGGTGATCACGACCGTCAGAGTCGCTTCGACCGCTCCACCGTTCCCGTCGTCGGCTGTGTAACGAATGGATGTGCTGCGAGTTTCACCGACAGCCAAGTCGTCGAAGTCTACACCCGGAATGAACGTGTAGCTTCCATCGGACTGGATCGTGAAAGCTCCGCCGTGAGTTCCGGCGATGCTGGCTGCGACATCCATTGTACTGCCGTTGACAGCGGCGACGATCAAGGGATCGTTGTCGGGATCGACATCGTTGGCCAGGACGTTGCCGGTAACGAGCGAGTTCTCGGTCGTGCCGTCGAAGTCGTCATAGGCGGTCGGCGGAACATTTGTCACGACCCAACTGAAAGTCTGTACGGTGGTGCCGCCATGCGGATCGGTTGCCGTGATCGTCACCGAGTACGGGCCACCAGTCGATGCATCGGCGTCGAGCGTTCCCGAGATCAGGCCGGTGTTGAGATCGAGGCTCAAGCCAGGCGGCAAGTTCGTTCCGCTGAACGTCAACGCGTCGCTGGTGTCAGGGTCACTGAAGTAGCTACTAATGTTCAGGTTCACGACTTCGCTGTCGGTGTGACTCGCATCCGGAATTACTGTCGAGACGGGTCCGTCATTGGTCCCAGTGACAGTGACGGTCAGCGTTGTGGTGGCAGTGCCGCCTTCGCTGTCGGAGTTCGTGTATGTCACGGTGGTCGTTCGTGTTTCACCTAACGCCAGATCGTCGAACGCCGTGCCGGAATTGAACGTGTAGCCGCCGTTGGCGTTGATCGTGAACGATCCTCCGCTGGTTCCCGTCACGGCAGTGCCAACGTTGCCTGCAACGCCATTGACGGCAGATACAGTCAATGTGTCGCCGTCCGGATCACTGTCGTTCGTCAGGACGTTACCGGTCGTCGAGCCATTCTCTGAGGCACTGCCGGTGTCGGCGGTGGCCGATGGACCGGGGTTCGTCACGTTCCAGGTGAACGTCTGCGACGTCGTGGCCCCATACGGATCGGTAGCGGTGATCGTGACCGAGTACGGGCCGGTGACGCTCGCCGAATTGTCGATTGTGCCGCTGATGACACCAGTCGTCGGGTGAATGCTCAAGCCCGGCGGCAGATTGAATTCGCTGTACGTCAGAGTGTCGCTACCGTCTGGATCGTTGAAGTTGCCGCTCACGTTGAGAGACACAACTTGACTGTCGGTGCTGTTCTGAGCGGAGATTGCGCCGGAGGTCGGAGCGTCGTTGGTCCCGGTGACGGTGATTGTCAGCGTGGTTGTCGAGGTTCCCCCCTGACTGTCGGTTGCTGTGTATGTGACGCTGGTGGTCCTCGTCTCGCCGACGGCCAGATCGTCGAAGGCCGTGCCGGGATTGAACGAGTAGCCGCCGTTCGTGTTGACCGTGAACGAGCCGCCGTTGGAGCCGACGACGCTCGCGCCGACATTGCCTGCGACACCGTTGACGGCTCCCACGGTCAGCGTGTCGCCGTCGGGATCGGTGTCGTTGGTGATCACGTTGCCCGATGCCGTCGCGTTCTCGGTCGTGGAGTTCGTGTTGGCGTTGGCGGTCGGAGCGGGATTCGTCACGGTCCAGACGAAGGTCTGCGCCGTGGCCGCGCCGTTCGGATCGGTTCCCGTGATCGTGACGCTGTACGGGCCGCCGACGCTGGCGCTCGCTGCGATCGTGCCCGTGATGACGCCGGTCGTCGGATGGATGCTCAAGCCCGGCGGCAGATTGCTGGCGCTGAAGGTGAATGTGTCGCTGCCGTCCGCGTCGGCGAAGCTGCTGCTGACATCGAGAGTCACGACGGCGCTGTCGTTGTTTGTTTGAGCCGCAATCGGCGTCGAAGTTGGAGCGTCGTTCGTGCCGGTGACCGTGACGGAGAGAGTTGCCGTCGAAGTTCCGCCCTGTCCGTCGCTGATCGTGTAGCTGACCGTGGTGACGCGCGTTTCGCCGAGGGCCAGATCATCGAACGCGGCTCCCTGTGCAAACGTGTACGCGCCCGTCGAGCTGATGTTGAACGTCCCACCGGTCGAACCGGTAATGTTCGAGCCGACACTCCCCGCAGCACCGTTGACCGCGCTGACATTGAGCGCGTCGCCGTCGGGATCGGTGTCGTTCGTGCCGACGTTGCCGCTGGTCGAAGCATTCTCGGTGGTGGAGCCGCTGTCGTTGATCGCAGTCGGCGCGGGGTTCGTCACGGTCCACGTGAAGGTCTGCGACGTGGCCACTCCACTTGGATCGGTTCCTGTAATCGTGACCGAGTACGGTCCGGTCACGCTCGCGTTGGCCGCAATCGTTCCCGTGACGATGCCGGTCGTCGGGTTGATGCTCAGCCCCGCTGGCAGGTTCGTCGCGCTGAACGTGAGCGAGGTGCTTGCGTCGGGATCGCTGAAGTTCCCCGACACGTTGAGCGTGACGCTCGCGCTGTCGGTGCTGTTCTGAGCCGCGATGGGCGTCGATGTCGGCGCGTCGTTCGTGCCGGTCACGGTCATCGTCACGACGGCCGTGTCGGTCCCACCCTGACCGTCGCTGATCGTGTAGCTGACAGTTGTCGTTCTCGTTTCGCCGACGGCCAGATCATCGAACGCCGTGCCGGGGTTAAACGTGTACGTGCCCGTCGAGCTGATCGTGAACGAACCGCCGTTCGAACCGGTGACGCTCGTCCCCACATTGCCCGCCACGCCGTTGACCGCGCTGACGGTGAGCGTGTCGCCGTCGGGATCGGTGTCGTTGGTGCGGACGTTGCCGGTCGCTGTTGCGTTCTCGGTCGTGGAGCCGCTGTCGTCGTTGGCCGTCGGAGCCGGATTGGCGACGTTCCACGTGAAGGTCTGCGAAGTCGCGACTCCGGACGGATCGGTCCCGGTGATCGTGACGCTGTACGGGCCGGAGACGCTGGCGTTGGCCGCGATCGTCCCGGTGATGACGCCGGTCGTCGGATGGATGCTCAAGCCGGGCGGCAGATTTGTCGCGCTGAACGACAGCACGTCGCTGCCATCGGGATCGCTGAAGCTGCTGGAGACATCGAGCGTCACCGCCTGCGAATCGCTGTTGTTCTGCGTCGCGATCGCCGTCGAAATCGGCGCGTCGTTCGTCCCCGTCACAGTGACCGTTACCGTCGTTGAGGCCGTTCCGCCGTTGCCGTCGCTCACTTCGTAAGTGACGCTCGTCGAACGTGTCTGCCCGACGGCGACGTCGTCAAAGGCTGTGCCCGGATTGAAAACATAAGAACCGTTCGACTGGATCGTGAACGAACCGCCGTTGGTTCCGGTCGTCGCCGCGCCGACATTCCCCGCCGCGCCGTTGACCATGCTGACCGTCAGCGTGTCGCCGTCGAGATCGCTGTCGTTGGTGAGCACGTTACCCGTGGCGTTCGCGTTCTCGGTCGTCGTGTTCGTGTCGGCAACGGCCGCCGGAAGATCGTTGACTCCGCCGACGGAACCGCTGACGTTGGCCGTCGCTGTGCCGCCCGCTCCGTCGCTGATCGTGTATGTGAACGAAGCGGGGCCGTTGTAGTTGGTCGCTGGGGTGAAGATGAGCTGCGTTCCGGCCGCGTTCAGCGAAACGGTTCCGTTCGTCACCGCCACAGCAGCACCGCCCGCCGTAATCGCCAAGCCGTTGACCTGAGTAATCGTCAATGGGTTTCCATCGACGTCGGTATCGTTGGCCTTCACGCTGATCGTCACAGCCGTGTCTTCCGCCGTGGAGAAGCTGTCATTGGCGGCCACCGGTGGATCGTTCACCGCGTTGACCGTGCCGCTGATCGTCGCTGTCGCCGTGCCGCCTGCACCATCGCTGATCGTGTAGGTGAAGCTGGCCAGCCCGTTGTAGTTCGCCGCAGGTGTGAACGTGAGCTGCGTCGCCGCCGCGTTGAGGCTCACCGTTCCGTTCGTGACCGGAACCGCCGCGCCCCCCGCGATGATCGCCGCGCCGTTGACCTGCGTGATCGACAGCGGATTGCCGTCGATGTCGCTGTCGTTCGTCAGCGCGAGAAGCGTCACCGCCGTGTCTTCGTTCGTCGTGAAGCTGTCGTTCATCGCGACTGGCGGATCGTTGATCGCCATCACCGTGCCGCTGACGGTCGCGGTGTCGGTTCCACCGGCACCGTCGTTGACCGTGTAGGTGAAGCTCGCTGGACCGTTATAGTTGAGCGACGGAGTAAAACTGAGCTGCGTTCCCGCCGCGTTGAGACTTACCGTGCCGTTCGTCACCGCCACTGCCGCGCCGCCCGCTGTGATCGCCGTGCCGTTTACGTGCGTCACCGTCAGCGGATTCCCTTCGATGTCGGTGTCGTTCGACTTCACGCTGATCGACACCGACGTGTCTTCGTTCGTAGTGAAGCTGTCGTCGATTGCATCCGGAGCATCATTCACCGCTGCGACCGTACCGCTGACAGTCGCCGTCGCCGTGCCGCCCTGACCATCGCTGATCGTGTACGTGTACGAGGCCGGGCCGTTGTAGTTGGCGCTCGGCATGAAGGTCAGCGTGTTGCCGTCGGCACTCAGCGCGACCGTACCGTTCGTCACAGTGACGGATGCGCCACCAGCGACGATGGCCGTGCCGTTCACCTGCGTGATCGTCAGCGGGTTGCCATCGACATCGCTGTCGTTCGACTTCACCGTCACCGTTGCCGATGTGTCTTCATTGATCGTGCCAAACGAATCAGCGACCGCAACCGGCGGGTCGTTCACCGCGTTGACGGTTCCGCTGACGGTGGCTGAAGCCGTGCCGCCCGCTCCGTCGCTGATCGTGTACGTGAACGAGGCCGGGCCGTTATAGTTGGCCGCTGGTGTGAAGGTCAGCAGCGTCCCTGCCGCGTTGAGCGACACCGTACCGTTCGTCACAGTGACGGATGCGCCACCGGCGACGATGGCCGTCCCGTTCACCTGCGTGATCGTCAGAGGGTTGCCGTCGATGTCGCTGTCGTTCGACTTCACCGTGATGCCGACCGACGTGTCTTCGTTCGTCGTGAAGCTGTCATTCACCGCAACCGGCGGATCGTTAACGGCGTTCACCGTCCCGCTGACAGTCGCTGTCGCCGTGCCGCCCTGACCGTCGCTGATGGTGTACGTGTACGAAGCCGCGCCGTTGTAGTTGGCCGCTGGTGTGAAGGTCAGTTGCGTCCCCGCCGCGTTGAGCGACACGGTTCCGTTCGTCACCGCGACGGCCGCTCCGCCCGCAACGATGGCCGAGCCGTTCACCTGCGTGACCGTCAGCGGGTTGCCATCGACATCGCTGTCGTTGGCGAGGACCGTCGTCGCGACAGGGGTGTCCTCGTTCGTCGTGAAGCTGTCATTCACCGCAACCGGCGGATCGTTCACCGCATTGACGGTGATCGTCCGAGTGTCGCTGTCGGTCAGCGTCCCCCCGGTTCCGGTGTTGCCGAGGTCGCTGGTCAGCATCGTCAGCGTGACGCTGCCGTTGAAGTTAGAGGCAGGTGAGTAAACCGGAGCACTCCCCAACAAGAATGAGTTGAGGTTCGCCAGCGTACCGGTCAGTGTGATCGAACCCGATCCCGAACCGCTCACGGTCACCCCGCCGCCCGCCGTCGCGGCAATCGAGCCGCTGCCGACCGACAACGTGACCGTCATGTTGCCGCTCGCCGCATCGACATCCGCGATGGAGAGACCGCTCAACGGTACCGACGTGTCTTCGTTCGTGGTGGAGCTCGCGGGAAGCGTGTTGACCGGCGCGTCATTCACCGCCGTAACGGTGCCGCTGACAGTGGCCGAAGCCGTCCCGCCCGCTCCGTCGCTGATCGTGTACGTGTACGAGGCCGGGCCGTTGTAGTTGGCGTTCGGCGTAAAGGTCAGCGTGTTGCCGTCGGCACTCAGCGCGACCGTACCGTTCGTCACAGTGACGGATGCGCCACCGGCGACGATGGCCGTGCCGTTCACTTGCGTGATCGTCAGCGGGTTGCCATCGACATCGTTGTCGTTCGTCTTGACTGTCACCGCCGCCGAAGTGTCTTCATTAATCGTCCCGAAGCTGTCATTCACAGCGACGGGTGGATCATTCACAGCCGTGACCGTGCCGCTGACCGTCGCGGACGCCGTGCCGCCGTTGCCGTCGCTGATCGTGTACGTAAACGAGGCCGGGCCGTTGTAGTTGGCCGCTGGTGTGAAGGTCAGCAGCGTCCCTGCCGCGTTGAGCGACACCGTACCGTTCGTCACCGCGACCGCCGCGCCACCCGCCGTGATCGCCGTGCCGTTGACTTGCGTGATCGTCAGCGGGTTGCCGTCGACATCGCTGTCGTTCGACTTCACCGTGATGCCGACCGACGTGTCTTCGTTCGTCGTGAAACTGTCGTTCACGGCTACCGGAGGATCGTTCACTGTCGCCACCGTTCCGGTGACCGCCGCTGACGCAGTGCCTCCGTTGCCATCACTGATCGTGTAGCTAAACGACACCGCACCATTGAAGTTGGCTGTGGGAACGAACGTCAATTGTGTTCCAGCGGGGTTGAGCGACACGGTCCCGTTTGTCACTGCCACTGCTGGGCCTCCAGCCGTAATCGCGGTACCGCTGACATGTGTGATACTGAGCGGATTTCCGTCCTGGTCCGTATCATTCGTCAGTACACTGATCGTGGCTGATGTATCTTCGTTGATCGTACCAAATGAATCGTTGACGGCAATTGGAGGATCGTTGACTGGCCTTACAGTTCCGCTGACTGTTGCTGTGGCGGTGCCGCCATTGCCATCGCTGATTGCGTACGTAAACGATGCCGGGCCATTATAGCCGCTCGTTGGGTTAATGGTGAGCTGTGTTCCCGCAGCGTTAAGTGACACTGTTCCGTTCGTCACAGTGACTGCAGCACCTCCTGCTGTAATGTTTGTGCCATTGACTTGAGTGATCGTCAGAGTATTGCCTTCGACATCGCTGTCGTTAGCCTTTACAGTGACTGAAACCGGAATGTTCTCGTCTGTGATGAAAGTGTCGTTCACCGCCACAGGTGGATCGTTCACCGGTGTGACGTTGACCGTCAGCGTCTGCGTTCCCGAATACGACGAGCCATCGTTGGCCTGAAAACCAATAGTCGTGTAGGGCGAGCCGTTCTGATTCAGGACTGGAGTAAATCGCAGATTGCCGCTCGTGATGCTAGCTGCAGTGATGACCTGATTAGTCGTGACGGCAACCCAACTCGTGCCATTGAAGAACTGCAATGATCCGGCAGATGGCAGAGTCGTGATACGGATCGCAGCGAGTGCGTCCCCGTTCGGATCGGAGTAAGTTCCGAAGTCGGTGATCGCCAAAACAACTGTTGTGTCTTCATTGATCGTCACCGCATCGTTGGTCGTGGTCGGTGGCGAATTCACCGTCGACGACGCAGCCGTTGTCGATGACGTCAAATTCATGTTCAGGCTGAACGCCTTGAAACTGAGATTCGCTTGATTCGTAATCAACGTACCGGCTGGAACTCCAGACTCAACCACCACTCGGAATTTAATTGTCGTTGAATCACCGATCCCCAGTAGCCCGCCGGTCAAGCCGTTGGCGCCTGTTCCCAGCCGAAACGTGACGCGATCAGTACCCGAGTTGTATTCCGCCTGATCGTCAATCGAGACATCCGTCTTGGCACCGGAATTGGCACCGGATGTGATTTGCAAGCTGCCCGGTACATAGTTCGTCCACGTCGGAATGTTGTCATTCAGAACAAACTCGCTGGCCCCGTCGCCGCCATTATTTGAAACGACGATTGTGTATTCGATTTCATCGCCTGCGACGAGTCCGCCGCCATTGACATCGACCCCTGTCTTTACTGCCGTAATCTGAGGGGCATAGACATCGATCGCCGTGGCGAACATTGACGGGTAGTAGAAGTCGCCTGTTGTTCCCATCGTCAGCGTTGCAGAGGTGGCACCGTTGGCAATTACACCTGTTGGCACCGCCACAATGTCAGCATCGAAGCCAAGCTGATTGATGAAATTCGGATTTTTTGGAGACGGTGTGATCGTGGATTGATCGACTCCGAGCCGCGAAATCGAACTGTTGAAGAAGTTATTGCTGGGGTTCGCCGCGTCAGACAGGTTTGTGCCGTTCAATTGCAGGAAGTCGCCGGTCGTGCCGCGGTCACCTTCGTAGACAACTGCAGCAATTTTCGCGTTCACTGGTCCTGATGGCGGTGCTTGAAAGCCTGTAACGGGAATCGTGATCGTGGTTGGAGCCGTCGTGTTGACAACTGCAAATCCATCAAACACGGTCAAGTTCTTCGCGGTTGCTGCTGGGTCACGATAGGCGACAACCAGCGACCAGCCCCCATACTGGTCTGAACCGTTGGTCGTTTGAACGTTTCCACCCCAGTATGTGCCTGCACCCTTGGCTTGAACTTGCGCCGTGACATCCGCAAATGCTCCGTAGATTACTCCGGAGGCTCCGATTACTGAACCTGTAATTGTGGTGTACGAGGAATCGCCCGCAAACTTCAGGCTCATCACATTTCGAGCTGCGTTCGAGGAACGACCGCCCCAGTAGAGTCCGGCGAAAAGCACATTCGAGCCCGAGGGTAACTCCAGATTCGACGAGCTGGAGTTGAACGTGGAGCCATCCGCATCAACATCCAAATTGATCATACTGAAGCTGTTGTTGTTGCCTGTGCCGCCGCTGTTGGCAGCACTTCCTGCCCACATCACCGTGTTGGCGGCCATCGTGATGTCGCCATAGTCGGTCGTAGAGAATCGTGACGCGAACGGCGTCACGATATTTGACAACACGCCTTGCCACATCTGCTGACCATTGCGAGTAATCACCACACTGGTTTCGATGGAACCGGCTGTGCGTTCCAGATTCCAGTCGCCGTTGAGATCGGTAGAACCGGTGAGATTCATCGATGCCGCAACGTCCGCGCCCGTGATTTCGGCTAAGAGCTGAACTGATTGGGAACCGATCGCTCCACGACCGAAGTCGCAGCCGTAAACCATGATATCCCCGTCGCTCGCCAGTGACGCACCGATCGTCCGCAACGCGGCCGCGTACTGGAGACGCATTGTGCCCATATTGAGGTCACCAGTCCCCAGTTTCAGTGTGCCTTCGCCGCCGTGACTGATGATGTGTATCGCGTCCACATCTGTCCGACTTGCAAGAATTGCAGCCATCTGCTGGATGCCATCTTGGCCGGGTTCCAGAATGATGACTTCCGCATGGGCTCCTATCGATTGAATTAGCTCATCGGCATTCTCGAAATTTCGATCTACAAACACGATTTCAGTGCGAGTTGCAGTCTCCGTCCCTGCTGCAACAGTCTCCGGGATATCTACGATTGTGGTTCGTTGCGTTAGTGCTTCGAGAGATTCCGCCAGTCGATCCAATTCCGCCTGTTGTGCAATATTGCCATGCAGGATGATCGTTGCATCGCTTTGCAAGGCGTTCGACCACAGAGCGATTTCAGACGCATGTTGCGTCAGCAAGTCGGCACTGATTGGCTGAACGCCCAGTCGAAGCTGTCCTCCGTCAGCGTTCAGGATCAGACCTATGGATGAGAGGTCACTCTGACCTTGAAGGCGGTCGCTGATTTGAGCGAACAAGTCCTGTTCAGGACTAAGGGCCAAAAGTTCAACCAAACTTGAATCAGGTGTGGCAGCTGCCAGCAAATCAAGTCGCTCCTGCAGTCCTTCGGCCGATGGATCAACAAACAGCAACTCGTGGTGCATGTCGGTTGTGGGTGAGTCCTCAGACGTCAGGGACGCCATTTCGGCATCTGCCATGTCAGCTTCTGGAGTCATAGTCGATGCATCCGGTGCTTCCGGAATCACCGTCACTCCATCAAACATCAGTCTATTCTCGAGCTGTTCCAAGAGGAGCCTGGACGACTTGCGACCTGTCATGATTTCAAATCCGGATGTTGATACTTGCGTTGCTTGGAAATGGCCCGAGGCATCTCAGCGAGACTCCGGATGTCACGATTCGAATCAAAAGTGGAAGTGTGACGGGGGAGTCTGGGTATTGTGTATCGAATAGTTTTCCACACAATCGACTGGTTGTCGGGACAAGTTGCAAAAACGCAACACAGATGTCTACTTTTTAACTGCTAATCTCTAACTTTTCGTTCAGTACAGGTTATTTGGTCTAAAACGATTCGAACGACTAATCCTCGGATTCGGACTTCCCTCAAATCCGCTGCTTGTTTCAGTAACCGATACGAGACAATAGTGACCTTTCAGTTTTGGAAGTTCCGATCTTCCTCCTGATTGAATTATCCAAGCGACGGAATGGGCCATTCCATGTCGACTTCCCCGTCAGTCTCCTTTTCAGCCCAACATCATCCATGCTGCACATCAGTTGGTCAGGGACTTGATCAACTCAGGAACGGAGTCGTCACTTGTTAAAGCTTCTTCGTACACTCTTCGTTCAAGCTTCACGCACGCTTGTTCGTAATCAGTTTGCCAAACTACTGAAGTCAACGTTCTCACGTACAAGCCTCTGCAGTTTGGCTGCCGTCTCGATCGGTTGGGTGGCTGGCTGCGGGAGTCCATTGCAAGGTCAGGAGAGAAGTAACTACCCTCCGATCGGCTCCGCTCAGGCTCGGACGGACTTGGAAACTCAAGAACCAGCACTCTGGTGGACTGAAGTAGTGTCTTCACCGACAAGGGATGGCAGCACCGCCGTTCCAATCACGTTGGAAATGTTGCTGCTTCAAGCGATTGATTGTTCGAATCAGATTCAGGTCTACAGCGATTTGCCCTTGATTCGAGAAACGGCAGTCTGTGAAGCAGACGCCGCATTTGACCCTGCGGCATTCCTGGATTCGCGTTGGGACGACACTAGCGACCCTGTTGGCAATTCACTCACAACTGGTGGAGCGACTCGATACGAGAATCATCAATGGGCAGGTGGAACTGGACTTCGTAAGCGGACCCGATCCGGTGGCAAGCTGGAGGCAGCTCAGAGGTTTGGGTTTCAGGATACGAATTCGATTTACTTCGTACCCGATCAGCAGGGCACAGCTCGACTTTCATTGAATTTCACCCAGCCACTTCTTCGTGGTCGGGGCACAAAATACAACGAGAGTTTGACGGTTCTCGCCAAGCTCGACACGGCGATGGCAGAAGATGAATTCTCACGACAACTTCAGGCCCACTTGATTGAGATCAGCCGCATCTACTGGACTTTGTACCTTGAACGGTGCGGAAATGCCCAGAAGCGGCGTTCACTCCAGCGAGCAGAAGACGTGCTAGTCAAGCTTCAGGCACGAAAAGGAATTGACGCAATTCTATCGCAGCTTCAGCGAGCGGCAGCGGAAGTTGCCACAAGGCGGTCTGACCTGATTCGTTCCGAGATGGCAGTGAAGAACTCGGAAGCTCGGATTCGGGCACTTGTCAATTCGCCCCTGCTTGGTACAGATGAATCAACAGAATTGCTACCGATGGACAAACCATCAGAGATTCCAGTGATCTTCAGTATGGAAGAGTCGATGGCAACAGCGTTGCAGACTCGACCTGAGATTACGCAGGCATTGAAGCAGATTCAATCCGGTGCGATTCGTCTGGATATGTCCAAGAACGAACTTCTCCCGACCCTGAATCTGATCACCGACGTCTACATGTCGCAGCTTGAAGGCGAGGGGCGAATTGGTGACGCGTTCACAAGTCAATTCCATAATGGAACTCCCGGATACTCTATCGGTCTGCAATATGAAGTTCCACTTGGAAACCGCGCTGCACGAGCCCGAGAGGAACGTCGCACCATTGAGCTTCGTCAGCTTCAGAATCAATATGAAACGACAGTCCGCACGTTAAATCTGGAAGTAGAAGTCGCCGTGCGCGAAGTGGAGACTGCATTTACTGAGATGCAGGCGCAGCAGCGTGCTTTGATGGCCAACGCCGCGCAACTGGAGTACCTTGAAAAACGGTGGCAACTCCTTCCAGGCGATGAAGGGAACGGCTCACTCATATTGGATAACCTGCTCACAGCACAGGAGCGACTTACCAAGTCAGAATGGGCGTGCACGCAGGCGGCCGTGACATACAACGTAGCCATGGTAAATCACCGTCGAGCTACAGGTGAATTGCTGCAGAAGGAAAACATCAGTTGGGGAGATTATAAGGACGAGTGCGACGATCTGAAACGGCGAGTGTTGTTCAAAGAGTCTCCGAGTCACGAGCAATCGCTGACTTCGGACGATGGAGCAGCCGACTCTTTGGACGATGTCGAGATTGGAGCAATGTCGATGATTCCGGAAGAAGTGCCTGAAAGTCATTCAACCCCTTTTGCAAGACTCGGTCGGCCAGTACCGATCACCAAATTAGTGAAGTCTAATTTCGAGTCGGATGAACAAACAATCGAAGAAGATCACGAGTCCCTGCCAGAACAACAGTCTTCTGAGTCAGAGCCTGTTTCTGAATCCACGAAAACCCCTGAGGCAACTGCTGAAAAACGGGCGTCGAGGTTCTGGCCGTTGAAAGTGCGTCGCCCTCGAATGCCGTGGCATGTCAAACCTGTCTCAACTGGCGTTAGTGTCGACTGATTTGTCATTTGCATCGTTGTACTCGAAAACGACGGCGAGAGACTTGGCGACAATGGCCCAAATGCTGCGAAGTCATGGCTGATATCAAGGATGAGCATATGCACTCTTCGACTTTCCCAACGCTCCGAGTTTCGATGATTCTCGGCGTTCTTCTCGGCGTACAGTCCGTTGGCTTCAGTCAAGCCCGGCCGACGCCAACTCGGACGGTTTCTATCGCAGCAGAATCTCGTAAGGAGATTTCTTCAGACACCTCGCCTCCGGATTTGGGCGGTGTAAGTCCCGTACCTGAATCCGAGACTAATGTCCGCGAAGGAGGCTCAGCAACGTCGTCGCCTCAGGATGTGCAACCCGACTGGTGGCTTGCTGCACTTCAGCAACCTCTACGTGCAGACGGACTGGAAACAACTCCCTTGATGTTGTCGGCCGAGTCCGCCATTATTCGAGCCGTTCAGAATTCTTCTCAGATTAGGGTATTCTCTGACCTGCCTTTGATCCGCGTGACTGCAGTCACTGAAGCAAACGCTGCATTCGACTGGAATGCCTTCATCGAATCGCGTTGGAATAGCCTGAACGATCCCGTCGGCAGCGCATTGACAGGAGCGACGAATCGCTACGAAGATCGCAATCTGGCGACTACAGCTGGCATCCGCAGGCGCACAATCATCGGCAGTAAGATTGAACTTCATCAACGAGCAGGCATTCAGGACACTAACTCAAGCTTCTTTCAGCCAGATCCTCAGGGAACTGCCAGACTGACCTTGAACTATACTCAACCACTGCTGCGTGGCCGTGGCAAGGTTTACAATGAGAGCTTGATTTGTCTGGCGATTCTCGATCGCAACGTTGCAGAGGCCGAATTCTCACGCCAGGTTCAGTCACACATTTCTGAAGTATTCCGAGCTTATTGGGGCTTGTACGTGAGTCGTGCAACCTACGTGCAGAAGGTTCGAACACTGGAAAGCAATCGGGAGATCATTGCCAGTCTGGAAAAACGAGGCCGAATTGACGCATCAGTACCGCAGTTGCGACGGGCTGAGGCTGAAGTTGCCCTGCTGGAAGCTGAGGTTGCCCGAGCCGTTGCGACGATCAAGAACTCTGAGTCACGTCTTCGATCCCTGGTGAATGACCCGGAGTTGGGCGACTGGAGGTCCGTAGAGTTGATACCGACCGAAGTACCGATGGAGAAGAGGTCCGAGATCGCAGAGTCTGAAGCGTACATCGCTGCCGCACAGTTCCGCCCGGAAGTAGAGCAGTCCTTGAAGCAAATTCACTCTGCATCGAAGCGATATCAGATGAGCCAACACGAATTGATGCCCATTCTCAACGGCTTTGTAGAGACTTATGCGGCAGGACTCCAGGACAACAGCAGCGTTGGCGATGCCTGGACGGATCAGTTTCGATCGGGCAGGCCGAGCTTCGCGCTGGGAGTCGAGTCAGAAGCTCCTTTGGGGAATCGGGCTGCCAACGCGCGGCGAACTCGCCGTCAACTGGAGTTGCGGCAATTGCAGAAGCAGTATCAGACCACATTGGCTTCACTGCGTCTTGAGGTCGCCGTGTCTCTAAGTGAAGTCGCCACTTCGCATGCAGAAATGGTGGCAAGACGGACGGCTTCTGCGGCAAGTCTTGTCCATCTTGAAACTGTTACGAAGCGATGGATGGCCCTGCCTGGAGACGATGGACAGGGAGCTCTTATGTTGGAAAACATGTTGCGCGCCCAGGATCGACACTTGCGGCAGGAACTACTTCTGGCTGAATCACAGGCGACGTATAATCTCTCCCTGGTCATGCTTCGGAAGGCCACAGGCGAGCTTCTTCAGTCTGAACAGGTCACGTGGATGGAATATCACGAATACTGCGAAAGCCTGCGTACGCGAGTGTTAACGAAACCCTCAACCATCCCTGGCATGGCCGACTGACTGGAGTATCATCGATGACTGCGAAGACGCTCATGTCTCGAATCTCCCGTCACTTGACAAACTTCAGTGGCGGCCAAGGCAGAGGCGAAGTGAGTTGGGCTGATTCAGTGCAAAAAATCATTGCGATTGCTGAACGACTGACTTCATCAAATGATAGTGAGATCACGAAGCAAGCGATTGAGCTTCGAGCACGATGTCAAGAGTCACCCGAATCTACTGAGACCGAGATCCGGCACGTTGCGGCGGCGTTAGTGCGAGAAGCGGTTCGCAGAACAACCGGACGCGAATTCTATCCCGTGCAGATTCAGGCTGGCCTGGTGCTGGCAGCGGGTCAGATTGCGGAGATGCAGACTGGGGAAGGGAAGACTCTGACGTCGGCGATTCCATGTTTTCTAAACTTACTGAAACACCGTTCGGTACATGTGGCCACTCCGAATTCGTATCTTGCCGAACGCGACTGCGAGGAGCTAAAGCCCGCCCTTCAGATGCTGGGGGTTCGCGTTGGCTTGTTGCCATCAAAACCCGACCCTATTCGAAGCCGAGATGCCTATTCCGCTGATGTTGTTTACGGTACAGGTTACGAATTTGGATTTGACTTTCTTCGAGATCAACTGGCACTCCGAAATCAGCCACTTCCGCGACCGGGAGACCGCTTTCGACAAGCTCTGGAGGGGACTGGTGACGTTCTTCGTGTTAACCAGATCCAGCGAAATCTCGATTGTGTCCTGATCGATGAAATCGATAGTGTGTTGCTGGATGAAGCAATGACGCCATTGATCTTAAGCGTCAATGGAAACGATTCCTCTGGGGGACTGCTGCCCGCGCTTGCTCGCCAGGTTGCTGATCGGCTATTGATCAAATTGCACTATGTGATCCATGAAGACGAACGCCGGATCGAAATCACTGACGCAGGACTGGAGCGGGCGTATTGCTGGCTGACAAATCCAGCGGAGTTGATGCCACTGCTCACGGGATCACCGATAACACATCTAAAGCGATCTTGGACTCAATATGTCGAACAAGCACTGTACGCACGCAAGTTCCTTCATCGTGATGTTGACTATGTGGTGCGGAATAGAAAAATTGAACTTGTCGATCAGAAGACCGGCCGCATTTTCTCAGAACGATCATGGCGGGCAGGACTTCACCAAGCCGTAGAGTGCCGAGAAGACGTTCCCGTCACTCCGGAGAAAGAGTCCGCGTCGCGAATTACGAGGCAGCGATATTTCAGGCTCTATTCCAGCATGACTGGAATGACCGGGACTGCCAGCGAAGCAGGTCACGAGTTTAACGAACTGTATGCACTTAAAGTTTCGCCGATTCCACTCAACCGGCCTACTCGAAGGGTCTTGATGCCCGATCGATGTTTTGCTTCGGCCGAGAGAAAATTTGAGGTACTTGCGAAAGATGCAGCTCAGTTTGCCTCAACTGGCCGACCTGTGTTGATTGGCACTCGAACGATTGCGGACAGCGAACGAGTCTCCTCGATACTACAGAGTCTCGACGTGAACCACGTTATCCTGAACGGAAAACAGGATCGCAGCGAAGCCGAAATTGTCTCAGAAGCCGGATTCTCAGGGCGTGTAACAATAGCGACAAACATGGCTGGGCGCGGAACTGATATCAAACCTGATAAGCGAGCGCTGGAACTTGGCGGGCTGCATGTCATTGGCACAGAACGGTATCTGACTCGGAGAGTAGATCGCCAACTCGCTGGTCGGTCTGCACGCGCCGGAGCACCAGGTTCCGCTCAGTTCTATGTTTCCGCCGATGATGAACTCATTCGACAGTCGAAGAGTCGTTTGGGAAGCAGGATTCGCTCAGCATTAAAGCAACAACATAGTGATGCCGTCAAAAGAATGGATCGTGATTTGGCAGAACTGCAGAAGGAACTGGAATTGCAGTCATTCAAAATGCGTCTCGGAATGGTCCGTCGCGATCGTCAACTTGAGGCCTTTGTTGGTTCAATGTGCCGAAGTGCAAATAAGAGGTAGGGGTGTTTGATGAAAAGTCGTTACCGTGAAAATGTTTGCACCAGGAGACGCGCGTTGTGGGGAGTGTGCCTACTGAATATGCTCGTCTTCTTTGGTTTGTTTTCTGGTGCCGGTGCAGACGACGAACCGTTGTCTGAAGGGCTGATTGAGAAGTCGATACCAAGTGAGACCCAGATCATGCGTCTGGTCTCTCAGAATGACTCTACTCACGACGATGGAGTGGTTCCGACTCCGACCGAGATCTCGTCAGTGGAAGGCACTAACGACGTGCAGCCTAACGGCCATCGGTCCAACGTCCACGAAAAACCTACCCTCATTCTGCCTGGTGAACTTGTCCAAGGCTTCACGGCACCAATTCGACTTGCCAGTGTTGCCGCAGCCGAACAGGGTGTGATTCATGAGATCGCGGTAAGCCAGGGGCAGACGGTAAAAAAAGGGGACGTTCTTGCCATTCTCGACCATACAGTTCTTGCAATGTCTCTCGAACTTGCAAAAGAGCGATGCACGAACACCGCCAAACGTAATGCAGCGATTATTGAACTGAAGCTGCGTCAGAAACGATGTGACAACCTGCAAACACTTGGACAAGGATTGACGACGCCCGAAGAGCTTGACCGTGCGACCGCTGATCGAGATCTCGCACAGTCACATGTGATTGCAGCCGAAAAAGACATCAGACTCGATGAGTTGGAGCGACGCAAGATCGAAGCGGAACTAAATCGTCGAACAATACGCAGCCCAATTGACGGTGTCGTAATTCGAGTTCATCGCGAACTGGGTGAATTTGTCTCACCATCCGATCCAGTGGTTGTCACAGTGGCTGACCTCTCAGGAATCAGGATCGTGTTGCATCCACCAGCTCGTGTCACTGAGGATCTGAAATCCGGCGACGTCGTGTTAATCCGCTTAAAGAAATCTAATGAAGTTGTATCGACCCGCGTTGACTTCGTCTCACCCTTGACGGATGCCGACAGCGGCAGTGTGCGGCTGGAATTGACATCCGATAACCCCGGCGGTCGGATTCAGAGCGGAATTCGCTGCGAGTTATCTGGGTCAACAAGTGTTGCAAGTCGAGTCGGAGGAGTCGTTCAGTGAATTCAAAAATCAAAATACCGTCTCTACGAGGCACCAGAATTCGCATCGAAGGCCCAACAATTTCGGCCGTCGAAAAATCCGCTGATGCAGTTGAAGAAGGGGTGCCTTCAAACTCGGAGAAGCTGAGTCACGACCCAGATAGTGACTTGTCAACTGCCAACTATTCTGACGAAGCTAGAGTAGCTAAGACGGTTGATATTCTGCCAGGCTCAACGACGAGTAAGCGTGAGCGACAAGCGACGGCGCTGGACGAAATCGGTGCATGTGACGCTTGTCTGAAACTGATCGCAGGATTCCCGGACGTCATAGCAACAGCCGTCTTGACGAAATCTGCTGGCGGAGTTTATCAATTTAGTCAGGGCACGTGGACAGGCTTTTACTTCGAGCGCGAGGTCTTTCGCAAAGCCGTCAGTCTTAAATCAATCGAGGCAGCTCAATCGGGAGAGTGTCGTGCCGTCACGTTGAACGATGCGGCCCAATGCGTCACGTTCTGTCTGCCTGTCACCGTGAACTCACAGAGATGCGACGTGATCGCGGTGTCCGTTAAGTGCCATGCCCAACAGGCAGCCAGTTACGATTTGAGGAACTTTCTGCTGGCAGCGTCTTCGTTGACAATCTGGCACAGACAGCGGAGAACTGACGAACTCGACTGGCAAGTTCGTGCCACGGCAGCAGTCGTAGAAATCGTCAGAACTATCAGTACATCTTCAACACTGGATCGAGGCTGCCATGGCATTGTAAGTGACCTGCAGACGTTCCTCGGAGTCGACCGAGTAGCAGTCTCGTTAGTGGACCGGTCGGGTCTGCGAACACGATTAGTGACGGTGAACGGAATCTCGTCGATTCGAAAAGACTCAGATGTTGCACAGGCTCTGCAAAGTGTGGCTGATGAGACAGTTGTGAGAGGTTCAAATGGGGCGTGGCCGATACTCTCGCCTACATTGCATCATAACACTTTAGCTTTGAGAAAATTTCAGGACGAGCATCGCTATGATTCCGTGGTGAGCCTGCCTTTGAGCTTTGAGGCTGGACCGCAGAAGACGAGACATGTCGTCGGAGTGCTGACACTTGCTGGTCCCCGAATTGTGTTGCATCGTCCGGAAGCACTTGCATTTCTGGATGCGGCATCGCCCAGCATTGCGATCGCACTTGATGGCCTACGCCGCTCACAAGGTGGGCCGATTGCCAAATTTACCAGAAAGATGCTGAGCGGAAGTCACCTCAAACTGGCTGCCGCAAGCATTGCTGCCATTGCTCTTTTCGGAGCTATGTCTCTTGAAGTTCCTGTGAGAATCCACACCGCAGGAACTTTGGAAGCAGAAGTCCGCCGCGTCATATCGGCTCCTTACGACGGGTTGCTTGAAATCTCATTGGCAGAGCCCGGGGACCTTGTCGGAGCGGATGAGATTCTGGCACGCATGGACAGTCGTGAGATTCGCTGGGAGCTGTCGAGTCTGGTCGCAGAGAAAGCTCAGGCTCAGAAAGAACTTGATCGATCGCTGGCCGTTGACGACGTCGCCAAGGCTCAATTGTCCGCTCTGGAAGCCGAACGTTTGGATCAGAAGTCTCGGCTCCTGCAATACCGCGAAGACAATCATGAACTTCGCTCACCGCTTGGTGGCATGGTTTTGAAAGGAAGTCTGGATCGCATGACCAGTGCCCCAGTCAAGTTGGGTCAACCCCTGTTTGAAGTTGGTGAACTGGATCCATTACGCCTGGATGTCGAGATACCGGCCGAAGAATTCTCTCGTGTTCGCACTGGGCACGAAGTCACCGTTCGTTTCGAAGGAATCGCAAATCGCGATGTTGTAGGTTCCCTAAAGTCCATTCGACCGCGTTCGGAACTTCGAAATGGTAGAAATGTTTTCATTGGTGAAGTGGTCGTTCCGAATTCAGACCACTTTCTCCGCCCCGGACTAAGAGGGTCCGTCACGATTCGAGGCGACCGGCAGACTCTGGGTGCCAGCCTGTTTCGCCGGGCATGGGAAAGCAGTGCTGATTTAAGTAACAGCATGCTGGTCACAGATGTCAATAGTTCGCAGCCATCGCCGTCCGCGCCGACGTCTCTGATTGCCGCAGAACGCAGCGACTTTAGTCGCCGCGATCGAGCACGAATAGATCTGGAACTTAACGACGGTTCGCGGACCCCGAATCAAGGAGTGCCAGAGCCTTCTTCTCGAGTTGCTGAAAGTCCATCAGAAACGGTGCTTCGATGACTCGATCTGCGTCAGGTCTAAAAATGGATGGCGATGTTGTCACCGATGAACTCAACGGGGTTCGGCTCTTGCTGGCTGACAGGCTGCGTTTCTCGTTGCAGTCGTGGAGTGGCGGACTGTCATATGTCATTGAAGATCCGCAGAACGGCACCTACTTCCGAATTGGCACGACCGAGTACACTTTTTTGTCGTTGCTCGACGGACGCACGACCGTTGCTGAAGCGATGGCACGCACGGCCGCTGTGACTGGTCCAAAATCGTTTCGTGATGAAGACTGCATTGAGATTTGCAATTGGCTGATCTCACATCAATTGGCGTCAACTCCGTGGGCTCAGTCGGCAGAGCCCCTCGCTGATCGGCAGGAGAAGCAACAAAACACTAATTGGCTTCAGAAGCTGAATCCACTGTCAATTACAGTACAGCTCGGAAACCCCGAGCCATTTCTTCGGTGGCTACAACCCGTGTTTGGGACTTTGTTCCGTCCGCTGGGATTTGGCATGATTGTAATGTTGGGGTTGTTCACCGCATGGGCTGTGCTGTCGCAGTGGAATCGCTTTACCTCCGGCACTACCGAGGTCATCTCGCGTGAGAATTGGATCTTGTTTGGACTGGCATGGATTGGGTTAAAGGCAATTCATGAAGTGTCGCATGGTGTCGCCTGTCTGGCTTTCGGCGGCTCCGTGCGTAACTGGGGTGTAAACTTTATGCTCGGCGTTCCGTTACCCTTCGTGAATGTCTCATCCTCATGGTCACTAGCTTCAAAGTGGCACCGCATGGCAATCGGTGCTGCTGGCATGTACGCCGAGTTTACTGTTGCTCTTCTGGCTGCATTATTCTGGTGTCGACTTTCAGACGGAATTGGCTCTCAGTTGTGTTCGATGGTCATGTTGACGGGAGGTGTTCTGACAGTACTTTTCAATCTCAACCCGCTCATGAGATTTGACGGCTACTATCTTCTTGCTGACTGGCTGGAGATTCCCAATCTGTCGCAATACGGTCGAGCTGATCTCCTGCGTCAGACCCGACGATGGCTGTTTGGAGTCCGTCTTGATGCTCCAGTCTGGCCCGATCGCTCCTGGCTTAACATTCGGATCTATGGAGTTCTGTCTGCTGCTTGGCGCTCGCTAATGACTGTCTCCATCATCATTGGGGCCGAGTCCATGTTTGCTGGCGCTGGAATCATTCTCGCACTGCTGGCGTTCGTATTGTGGATTCTTGTCCCAATCGTCCATGCAATCCGCTACGTTGTTCACGGATTGCCTGGCGAACAGCACTCTCGCTTTCGCTTCGCACTCATTACCACGTGTCTGATGCTTCTTGGAGCGTACTCTGGCTCACAATGGACGGTCCCGGAACGATTGGTTCTGCCTGCCATCTATGATTACTCGCCGTTGGTGAATCTTAGGTCGTCAGTACCAGGATTTGTTAGAGATGTTACTGTGGTGAATGGCCAGATGGTTGCAACGGGCGAACTGGTCGCTCGGCTCAACAACCCGGATCTGGAATTTCAGTTAGCTGATCTGCAAAACGCAGTTTTCGTCTCTGAACGTCGGCTCGACGGTTTGCAGGCCACTGATGAAATCGCAGCGGTCCAACACGAGCAAGAAAACCTGAATGCTCTTCGGCTACAATTGGCTGAGGCAGAGGCACAGATCAGTCAGTTAGAGATTCGTTCTCCTTCAGACGGAGTCGTGATCGCAGCGGAATTGGACTCCCTGCTGGGCCAGTTTGTAACCAGTGGAGAACTGCTGTGCCAAATAGGACACCCCGACGCGCGACAAATTCAGACGCTGGTCACTGCTGAACAGCTTTTCATATTGCAAGATCGAATCGGCAAGAAAGTCGAGATCAGCCTCGCCGGCCGGCGGCAGAAGCCATTCGCCGGGGTGCTAAGGGAAATTGAACCGACTGCGACAACTCAGCTACGTCACCCTGCACTGGCGGCTTCTGCGGGAGGTCCAATTGTTGTGCGGTCCGCTGGTCCATTGTCGTCTAACAACACCAATGAGAATCAACCCGGAATTGACCAGCATGTAGAGATGCTGGAACCTAGATTTGTTGCCACGATTCAATTGACGGAACTAAGCAGAGAATCGCTCGGAGCTGGGCAACTTGGAAATGTTTATGTTCAAGTCGCAGAGCGAACTCCTGCAGAACTGGCTTTCATTCGGAGCCGCGACTGGCTGGAAACACATCTCCGGCATTAGTGGCTTCATGTTGCAATCCGTAAGCATTCGTTGAGTTTTCTAAACAAGAAAAGACGAAGCGTTCGTCGATCCGCAACAACTGCTGAAATAGCCACCTTCAGTATTCTACCGCAAGTCAACACGCTTTTTTAACACTGCCCATGGCACTGCGTGACTTTGCGGCACGATGATTGCCTTTCCCGTGTGGCATGAATACTCATGCCGCGACCTCAATCATCAAGCCCTTGCTGATCTTCATCATCGCGTTCAGCAGCGCGTGGTCAAACTCAAAAGGTTCGGATGACGATCCAACCAGTGACGTTGCTACTCAATCGCGTAGCCAACAAACAGAGTATTCGCCAACTCGGTCAGATCTGTGGACACTCGCCGCACGGCTCTGCGAAGCCCAACTGAAAGTTGATGAGTCTCGACTGGCACTACTTTCGCGACGTGCCGATCGAGTGGATGAACTCCACGCCAGCGGCCTTGCCTCATGGCGTGAGGCGAAAGAATGTCGCCTGAAGGCTGAAGTTGCAAAGCATCGCTGCATCGTTCGCCAGAAAATGCTGGACGATTTGCGGGGAACACAGACCGTCATTGAACCCTTTTTGACGTCGTCCACGATCACAATGGAAGTTCGACTTCCAGGTCAGACTCAGCCGCTTTCCTGGATTTCGAAGCCACTGAGCGACTCTGTGAATTCGGGATTCTCCAAATCTCAGTATCGCGAGGCTGTGTTTCAGTGCTTCCAGTTCGAACGATCAAAACAGTTGATTGTTGTGGAGACTGAGCGACTGGGATCACGCCTCAACAGAATGAGAGAAGCGGGCTTCTCCGAAGGGAATGAAGAATTCCTGGTGGCCGGGCTTCTACTACGCTCTCTTGAACTCCAGGTTGATGAAGAGGCGGCACGAAGGACGCTGATAGAAGCTGCACTGACCAATTCGGATTTTGCATCTGTTTCTCCTGCCAGAATCGTCGAATGCAACAACTCGGTGGACATGAGCAGCTCTTCCGACGTTGAATTGTCGCTCGATTCTTTTCAGCGAATTCTGGGCGCGACGAGGCAACGCCATGCCCTTGCGTTCGCAATGAGACAGCATTCTGAACACCGCTTACGGGCAGTGCAGCAACTTGAGCAATCGGGATTTGCAAAGCCCATAGAACTCAAAACAGCAGAGTCCGACCATGCGTTGACCGAACAGATGTTTTTGCAACTGAAGCCAGCCAGTGCTTTTCCATCACAATTGCAGGTGGAGAACTCTCAGGCACCGGATAGGTTCTTTAGCAGTTCGCTGTATTCACTGGATATTCCAGCATTATTGCTGCTACTGCAGTATCGCGAACGAGAAGTGGATCTACAGGTCAGCCGGTTTGAGCTGGAGAGACGTCGAGAAGCCCTTTTGGAACTTCAGGTTAAACTCATTGAGGCCGGTCGAATCGGTGGCAGCTCGGACTCGGAACAAGAGACAACTCGGCTTGAATTGGAGGGCTTGACAGCCATGCTGGGAGTGCTGGATCAGAACTTATTCATGTGGCGGCAGGCTCAGAAATGTGTCGCATTGATCAGCAGTCGCCGACATGACTTAAATCCAGTACTTCAATCTCAGCAGGAATCAGCGAAGAAACAATCAGCAGGATTTCTTGCAACAACACTCGCGGTGTCGCCCATTGATTCTGCAGGGGAAGATTCTCGGGCGACCTCGCTGATAGCCGCAGTCGAGCAACTTAAGACCGAGGGCTTCGCATCTCAAGCTGAGCTGGATCAAGTCAATACGAACGCACGAAAGTCGTCCCTTGTTAAACTCATCACGCAAGACCGGCTACGTGCTGAACGAGTCTTGCTTCGATTCGTCGTGTCCACTCCGCGTGTGAAACTGGATTCAACTGAGGTACTCGGCGACAGCTTGCCTCAGAAACAGCCATGACGCTGATCGCCCACAAAGCTGATCCTTCATTCGTTCGCAATGCATCGAGTTCACTTGGCGAGGAATCCTCAGATGATCGTTGACTTTGATCTCACTCTGCCGTTCCATGCCCGAAACAGGCTCAATTCTAACTTTCTTTATTCACATAGACTTCGGAGTTAACGCGATGCGATTGTGTTCATTTCTATCTCAGCCTCTTTTCAATTCTACGTTCAGCGCAGCCCTTGTGTGTCTTTTCTCGCTCATCATTTCGCGACCGACGTTTGCTCAGGATGCGGAGTTGCGACGTGCGTACGCCTACACTTGGGGAACCGGATATTTCGCTCCGTCGGTTTCTCACACTCCTGTCTATTCGTTCGACGGACCCTTGTTCGTACCTTCACCGCGTTTCTTTGCACCGGGGTTTGGGTACACCGGCGGCTCCTTAAGTTTTCGACCGGGACTGAACCCGTATCTTCCGTTAAGCGAATTCGGTATGACATCACGCCAGTCTCCGTACTCGACTGATTTCGGCGGCAACTTGCTGCTTCCATCCGGCGGAGCATTGAGTCGTTACGGCCTTGACCTTTGGAGCACTGGCGCCGGTACATTGCACGCGCCATGGTATCTGCCGGGATCACCGGGTAACTACCGTTAAGGCGGCTGGCAGAAGCACCTTTGCCGAAGCGAGACTCGACAGAATTCACGTAGGGCACAGGAACTCTGGCGAGTTCCAAGACGAATGGTAGAAAATCATCGGCCAATCGCTTTGAAGCAAATCTCGTCGCGCTCTCCGAGCTGTTAGCTCTTCAGAGCTTCCATCATGGTTGTCCGCTTGCAAGCACTCTGCGGAACGTCTGTCGAACGGGCTTCAGAGAGTGTAATGCGGTCTCTGCGTCATCGCGCGAATTCCAACCATCCGATCGGCACCCTTGCGTGCATCGACTTTTCGGAAAAAAGTCGGTTACTTTTGAACACCCGACCGTACCTTCTGCGCGCGGACTTGAAGAAGAATCCTTCATTCCGGAATTCTTTCCGCAAACAGACCGAACACCTTGTGCGGGTAAACCCCCGTAGATAACTTCCCGCCGTTATCCATTTTCTCATCGCATGGAGGCGTGTGTTGGCTGTTTCATTTCGGATTACGTTCATTGTTTCGATCTTGTTCCTGGCTGCCGCAACAAGACCGGCGACAGCCGGAGTCATGGTGAATAATTTAACGGAGGCGGCCTCTTTACTGGTTCCAATTTCTGGCCCACTTGGCAACTCTGAGCAATGGGTGGCCGTGAGGTTCTCGACTGGTGCAGGAACGTGGACAGTGGATGGAATGACTGGACGATTTGCTCAGACATCCTTCAATCCGACCGGAATTGTTGTTGACATTCAAGGTGATGGCATCGGCGGACTAACACCTGATGGAACGACACTTGGATCGCTTTCACCAGTGATCAACATTCGAACTGAGGATGATTATGGCTTTAACCCCACAGCGACGATTTCGCTCATGGCAAACACAAGCTACTGGCTGGTAGCTCGCCCTACACAGGGCAATAGTCTGTTCGATTGGAGGACCACTGATTCGGGAATCGATAGTGGGATATCTGGATGGTCGATTGATGACATCAGTCTGCTGTCATCTGACTCTGGAGATAGTTGGTCTGAAGATCAGCCCTTCGTGCCGAAGTTCAGCCTCAGCGCGACGTCACAGGCTGCAGCTGTTCCTGAGCCTTCAACGCTGGTATTGCTCAGTGGAGTTTTCACTTGTCTTGCTGTCAAACGAAGATTGAGGAAGCGTCGGCAGTCCATGCCAGATATCGGCGAAGAGAGAACGAGTTTAACTTGATGCAGGCTGGAATTGCTGAATTTTCGGCTTCCTAAGTCGTTCTTTGACAATCCTGACCACCTGCGCTTTGAACTCAACCTCAGCGGTGATGCCGCGTTCCGGCTCGCCAAAAACGATACAGTTTACAGATCGAAGAATCGCTAATCTTGCAGTTGAAGATGTCGTGTGAATTTTCTGTGCAAGATTTTGCCCGTGTGCCTGTAACAGAATCAGTCCGCATTGAACGCCGGAAGGTCCAGCGGTCGTGGCGGATCGAATTCTGATTCAGGAGCGACACGGTTATGTCAGCATTTCATCACTTTCTCAAGGTGTTTCAGTTACGATCTAAGCGACGTCGGATAGCCGCACGGCAATCGAGTTCAGGAGAATCGTTGGAAGTTCGTTCGCTATTGAGCGGCACCGGACTGATGAGTGGTATCGCAGACGCCAGCGGGACTTCCGATGCAGGTTCCGCTTCCACTGCTGGCAGACTTAGTGGCATTCAGACTCGGATCATCAATGGGACTCAGACCAACGCTTATTCCGCCGTTGGAATGATTGGAGATGTCAGCTCCTACAAAGGATCTGCCACATTGATCGCGCCACAGTATGTTCTTACGGCCGCTCACTGCTGTAACGGCGTCGCAGATGGTGATGGACGGTTCTATCTTGGTGATACCGTCTATTCAACGTCACGAGTGTTTGTACATCCGGATTATGATGGCTGGTTGGTCGGCTCCGATGACGGCAACGACATCGCGATCTATAAACTGGATCGACCTGTGATCGGTGTTGCTCCCACACCCGTCTTTCGCGGTACTCCCGTTGTTGGTCAGACGCTGACACTGGTTGGATTTGGAGCTGGTGGAACTGGCGCATCCGGTCACAATTATGATTTCGGAATCAAGCGAGTCGGCACAACTCGACTCGATGAAGTCACTGATCGGCTGATTCGTTGGGAGTTTGACAGTGAGAACGAAGCCAACACGGCGCCGGGTGATTCGGGCGGGCCAGCCTATCTCACTGTCGGCGGAGTCTTATACGTTGCCGGAGTCACGTCCGGTGGCGATCAGGAAAATGCAGGTCTCGGAGACAGTTCCTTCGACACGCGCGTCGATGCCTACCTCGACTGGATCGATTCCATTATTGGCACCACCACCCCGCCAGTTTCGGTGAGCATCCAGGCAACAGATGCTGCGGCTGCTGAGATCGTGATCGGTCAGGCACCGAATTCAGGCACATTCGTGATTTCGAGGAGCGGATCCGTGTCAAGTCCGCTCACGGTGTCATTAACTCGAGGGGGTACGGCAGCCAGTGGAGTCGACTTCGCCTCGTTGCCGACGGCAGTGACAATTCCTGCCGGCTCGTCGACGATTACGATTGCCGTGACCGTGCTGGATGATCAACGATGGGAACAAAGTGAAACGGTCGTGCTCAACGTTGCCACTCGGGCTGGCTATCTGGTGGATTCAACAAACGGATCGGCGACAGTGACGATTGCCGACAACGATCCACCGGTGAACGACCGATTCGCGAGTCGTCGAACCATCACGGGAATTCAGGCAACCGTGACAGGTGCAAATGTGTTGGCCACGAAGGAAACTGGTGAACCCAACATCGAAGGTGTCAGTGGAGGCAAATCCGTTTGGTGGACATGGAAGGCGGCAGCGAGCGGAACCGTTACGCTTTCGACGGCTGGAAGCAGTTTTGATACTACGCTGGGTGTCTATCGAGGCCGCTCCGTGAGTGGTCTGACTTTGGTAAGTGCGAATGACGACTCTGACTATGCGAGTGGTGAGTACACGAGTCGGTTGACATTCACTGCGGTTGCCGGACATACCTATCAAATCGCGGTCGATGGCTATCAGGGGGCGACGGGGACGATTTCCCTTTCGCTCGAGCAATCGACTACACGATCAGCTCGTCAGGTAAAACTGTCTGAACTCTCCGACTCTCGCGATGCAAGCCTACCCGCAGTCGGCACAAGCGAGACTTTGAATTCAAGAAGCGGAGTTGTCGGACGTCGTGAACGATCCACTGGTCATAACGGCGGATCGAATTCGGAATCGCGGCGAACAGGTCGTGCTGGGGCGGCGCACCGAAATGCCGTCAGGTCGACACGAGCGGACGAAGTCCGGCGATCAGAAGGAGTAGCTTCAAACGCTTCGATTGACACTGTCTATTCATCGAATACTCTCAATCTGCTGGACGGTGGTCGTTGTCGATGATGCGGCACGATATCTCCAATTTGGTCATTCGGCCTGACCATGAGTGGTATCCTCTGATGGTCAGGTCGTTTAGCCGATTGCAAATTGTGAGAGGGTAGGATGAAATCCCCAAGGTTTGGTATACTGCGGATTGTTCATAGGAATAGTAGCAATCGAGGCCAGAATAAGGGGACTCAGTGGATCGAACTAAAGACAATGCCAAAGAGACATCGACGCACGTGTCGCTGCTGCTGAGAGTGCGAGACCTGTCTGATGTCACAGCATGGCAAGACTTTGTTCGCAGTTACACGCCGCGAATCTTCCGTTGGTGCCGGCGATCCGGACTGCAGGAAGCCGATGCGGCTGATGCGACCCAGACAGTTCTGTTGAAACTGGTCAAAGCCTTGCAGACATTTGAGTACGATGGGCAGCGAGGACGATTTCGCGGATGGCTCAAGACCGTGTCCTGTCACGTCGCAGCGGATGTCCTGAATCTGTGGAAGGCACGAGGATCCAGTGACAGTCAGTTACTGCAGTGCATCGACTCATCTGCTGTTCCAGCAGACGAGTCCTTGTTTGAAGAAATCGAACGAGGTTATCGGGAAGAGTTGCTTCGCAGGGCTCGGGCCGAGGTGCAATTGCGAGTTCAACCGCAGACGTTTGCTGCCTGGCAAATAACCACGGAAGAACAGCTTCCAGTTCCACAAGTTGCAAACGAGTTACACATGCCTGTCAGTGAGATTTACGTTGCCCGGTCGCGAGTCCTGCGCATGTTGCGGGAGACTGCCGAGCGAATGGAGCGAGAGGATAACGGTGAATCAGAATCGTCGAGTTGAAGTCATTCCAGAGTGTGGCAACAATTGTCCGGAAGGTAAGCAACTACAGTTGTTTCTGGACGAACGCCTCATCCCAACGCAGGCCGCCGGAATCGCACTTCATCTTGAAGCTTGTCAGCAGTGCCAGTCTGTTTGCGAGGCACTTTCGCAAACGCACGGACTGACTCCGAACTCCGACGCAGCGGACGATGATGCTGTTCTCGCGGGGCTGATGAATCGGCTGCTCGCAGATGTTTCGCTGGCATCACATCCCGAAATACAGACAACGGTCGATGAACCTGTCAGATTTCCCGTTCCGCCGGACACTGATGCTCCGTTGGGCCGACTGGGTATGTATCGCATCCATGAACTTGTTGCTGAGGGCGCACAGGGAACCCTGTTTCGGGCGATTGATGACTCGCTTGGACGAACGGTTGCCATCAAAGTCCTGCATCGCCGACTTGCGGAATCCTCTGCGGCGCTGGCGAGGTTTCAGCGCGAAGCTCGGCTCGGTGCTTCGTTGAGGAGCGAGTACGTTGTTCGCGTGCTGCAAGTCGGACAACATCCGGGCTTTCCGCCGTTCGTAGTCATGGAATTCGTCAACGGAGAAACGTTGCGCGATCTTTTAGCGAGACTGGGACCGCTGCCGATTAGAGACACAGTACGGATCGTTCGCGACATCGCTCAAGGACTTGCCGCCGCTCATCGCGCGGGCCTGATTCATCGCGATGTGAAGCCTTCCAATATTCTGCTCGACAGCTCCAGCGGCAACGCGCAGTTGAGTGACTTTGGGCTGGCTGTCGAATCGACCAATGCCAGCCGGATGACGCAAACCGGAGTGCTGATTGGTACTCCCGCATACATGAGCCCGGAACAAATTCGATCACCGGAAATTGCCGACCCACGGAGCGACATCTATGCGCTGGGTGTCGTGCTGTTTGAACTTCTGACAGGTGCCGTTCCATTCCGTGGTATCGTGCGAATGATGCTGCTCCAGATTCTCAACGATGATCCACCCCTTCTGCGAAGATTCAACGATACAATTCCACGCGACCTTGAAACTTTGTGCTTGCGGTGCATGTCCAAAGATCCGGCAACACGACTTCAAACTGTAGAATCTCTCATCGCGGAACTGGATCGTTGGTCGAGCGGTCAGCCGATACTCTCACGTCCAGTTACTCATTCGGAGCGATTCACACGGTGGTGCCGTCGCAATCCCATCGTGGCTGGATTGTCAGCGGCTGTGTTTGCCCTGATGGTGACGCTGACGTGTGTTATGACCGTTTCGGCGTGGCGGCTAAAGCAGTCGAGCCGTCGCTCGGACGAGTTGGCCATTGCCGTGACGAATCAGCGGAATTCCGCTCTCGATACTCTCGGCCGGTTGATCTTTGAATTGCAGAACGGATTTGATCAGCAGAATGTGAAGACCGATGAGCTGCAACGTGATTCGCTCAAAATTGCATTGGAAGGATTGCGAACAATTAAGTCGTCGGCTGAACAGCAAAGCGACGCCGGTCTACCAATGGCAGAAGCATTGCGGCGGCTTGGTAGAATCCTCTTTAGGTTAGACCAGAACGACGAAGCCATGGACTGCCTTCGTCAGTCAGAACAGATCCTTCGTGGGCACTTACTACGTTCCCCATCTGACGCGCGTGTAAAAACTATGCTTGTGGAAACCTTATGGGCGATCGATGACTACGAGTTACTGGCAGACGACCCGACTTCCGCAAAACTGAGGGAAGGTGTTGAACTGACACGTGAATTGCATCGCGAGAACCCCACGTTTGCCACAACTCAAATGCTCGCGTTTGGTTTGTTCTACGAAGGTACTGCTGACATGCGGCAAAGTAGATGCGAGAACGCCTCAGCCCGATTCGTAGAGTCACGCGATCTGTGCGAGGAACTTCTGCGTGAACAAAACGACAACGATCTGAATGGCGCTAACGTGTGGTTGCGAGCCACCAACGGTTTGACTGACGTATTGCTTATTGCTGATGATCGCGACAAGGCTGCGTTGCAATTGCAGGATGCCGTGCGTCGCAGCGAACAATTTGTTGCGACTCATTCAGACAATGCGACGGTCGCCGTGCAACGACTGCGACTGATCGAACGATTGCTCAATGTTTCCGATGTGTTGCCCGGCGTTCAACTGCCAGCAATCGAGGCGTCACTGGCACAGCAGTCTCGGGAAATCGCGGAACGTGCCAGTCAGAGAGCCGATCAGTTCTACGACTTTTCTAGGGCATTCGAAGAAATACTAACGACCCAGCTTCCTAGAGATGACTCCGCCGCTGAGTTGCGGTTTTTGGCGAGCCTGATCCAAATGTGCCAACGACGACTGGAAGTCGTTCCTCGCGACGCAGCCGCGTTACGACGCCTTGCCAACGCTCTTTCGCAGTCAGCAAGCATAGCCCTTTACAACGGTGAGGCACTGGAAACCGTGCTTCAACAACTATCCGCTTCAAGAGACCAGTTTCAATTGCTGACCACTCAGCCTGAATTCTGTAATGAAGCAGACTGGCTTGGATATTTGAAGGTTACTATCTCAACGGCACAACTGACGTCCGAAATTAGTACTACCGACCGCGCGACTCATCTGAAGACCGCTCAGGATCTGCTGCAAACGATTCGTAACCAGCAGACCTTATCCGACGAAACTCAGCTCACCGAACTCGAGGCATTGCTGAACGAGATTTCAGAGTGATTGTTAGCGATCGGTTGAAGCATTTTGAGCAGTGTCTGGGAGCAGTACTCGAAATCCCTCCCAGCTCAAACGTGTGATCGAACCGTTATCAAGTAGTTGAAGACCGGACAGTATTTCGGCCTCTCGCAAATGCTCCTCAGGCGTTCTGATCACGGCATCATGCTGTGGATCAAGATCAACGACGTGAACGGCTTCGCGAGATCCGACAGCGACATAGCGACCGTTCCCACTGACCTCAAGGTTCAGCTTATTCAGCCACGTCGGCTGATGGTCTGAGAAGCAACGCAAAGGTGCCCATCGGGACGACGCAGATTTCCAGTTCCATACATGAAGCTAGCCTTCGGAAGTCAACACGACGACTTCTTCAGGATGGCCCGGACGGAACCTTGCCAGTACGTTCCCCGCTCCGCTGAATGGCGGCGCAGCGAGTGAGTTTGAATGAAGATCCCAGACGCTCACCGTCGCATCTTCTGACCAGCTTAGCAGAAAGCGACCGTCCTCTGAGAACTCCACATCTTCCACGGGTGACGTGTGACCAAAGGGGCCAGACGTGCATAGTTGCGTTTGAAGATTCCAGACACGGACAGTACGATCCTGCGAGCATGTTGCCCGTTGAGATCCATCCGGAGAAAACCGGGCTGCGGTCATCTCATCGTCATGAGCTGCCCATGTTTGGCTACTGCTGTCCGCACGATCCAGCCAAACCACTTGTTTAAGCGAGTGGTCAATTCCTGCCAAGAAACGCCCATCGGTACTCATTGAAAGCCATCGCAATTGACCCGGTACTTCCTAAACCAGTTCGTCGGAAACACGACCATCGTCGTCGGTGTTAAGAACGATCCCGGTGTACAGTTCAAACGACATCATCACGAGATCGCATTCTGAAAAATAACGAATGGCACGCGGCGCTGAGACGAAAAACAGCTGTTCGACTGGAACCTCAGCAGGACTTGCCATCCGTCGGTGTCGCGGCGCGCGAGGTGGTCCGTCAGGCAAAGTAGCGGGGATGTGGATCTTCGGCTGCGGTATCATGCGGCAACGGGCGAGGATTGTAGCAACTGACGGCTCCATCACAGACGGCCCCTTTCCCGAGACCAAATCAATTGTCGGCAGATTCTCAATCATTGAAGTGCCCACGCATGTAGCAGCGATTTAATGGGCCGTACGACTCGCCGAGGCGTGGCGTAGCGATCAAGAGGTTAGAGAGATTGGCTACGACCCGGAATCCTGATTTCGGTGAATGGCCAATCCAAATCAAAAAAACTATCCGCAAATGAGAACAAACATGACGACCAGCAGTCCTCCCAAGAACCGCATCCGCCTCTGGTTCGACAGCGACGCACTCGCAGCGACGAAGTACTATATGCAGACGTTCCTGAATTCAACTGTCGGTGCAGTTCATCTGGCTCCCCCTGACAATCCGTCGACCAAGGATGGACCGGTCCTGACTTTCGAGTTCATGGTCATGGGGATTCCCTGCCTGGGATTCAACAGTGGCCCGAAAGCCTTGCACACGGTAGCCGTTGACGATGCTGAACACAGCGGGACTCGCGGCGGCACAGGGGTTAGGAGACCGTAGTCGAGGATTAGACCTTCAGGACACCGGCTTGGGCCAGCATCGGGCGGCTGAAGGGGTCGCAGACAATGTCAACGCCGCAGTGGTCACGACTGCAGTGAGAAATGGAAGTTTGCTTCGCCGCTCCGGTCCGATACGCGTCCGACACGCCGGGGCGACATTTATTTGATTCGCCAATCCGACGTTGAGTGATGAGACCGAGCAGTTAAGATGAGTACGGGCAAAAATCGATTGAAAACGAAGGTTCGAGACGTAAGGAGTAATGAACAGCACGGAATCAAGGTCGATAGCAATCCATGTGCAGAATCTTTCTGGTGCTCGCCCTGCCTCGGAAAATCCGATACGAAGGAAACAATGCGAAGCCGGTGGTCGTTAACCAGAGTCGACAACCGGCTTCGAGTACGAATGGAATGAAAAAGTCTTACTCGGATGCTTCCGAAGCTGCTGACGACGGATGCTCATAGATCCACGTGTGAGCCAGATCGAGCACCTTGATGACCAGCGGCAGGTCTTCGCGTCCGAAGGACGAAGAGTCTTTCCACTGTTCGCCATCCTTGTATAAACGTGTCACTGTAACATTGTGACGTGTGCCTTTCTCGGTGCTGTTTTCCCACAATGCCGCTCGGATGCGACCGAGGCGGATTTCGTGAACGGGGCGTGTTTTCTCCTGAGCCATTTGAATATCTCCCAATGATTGTGATTAAGTGAATGGCCGCAGCTTGCGGCTGCTGGCATCAATGGAACTACCACAGTTTGCGGAAGCAGTCACCTGTTTTGTTCAGGCAACCAGAGCCAGAAGGGCACCGATTTTTGCGTCGAGTTCTGCTCGATCACCGGCGTAGGAGACTCGCTGCGACAACCGTGTGAGAGCATCGACGAGACTGAAGATCGTGAAGCCGCCCTGTTGTCGAGCCATTTCCAACGCTTCCTTCGCCAGTCCACGTGGAAGTCCATGGGAAGTTAACTTCTTCGCAGCCTCATCTGCGTCATTGCCGAGTCGTTCTGTCAGAGCCTTCTGAAGGACCCGATAGAATGAATCACGTCGCTCATCACGGCGTTTCACCAGGGACTGAATCCGGCTGCCAATCTCCGTCAGACCATTGCCAACATTGGCAGTGTGCTTGCGAGAGAATTCGACAACCTCCGTGGCGTCCCAGACAATGTGGTTTTGACAGACTCGCTGAAACCAGAATGTCTGCACGCCGAGAGACCGTCGTCCCACTTCAGAGTTCCAAACGAAGAAGCCCGGAGCGAACGCTTCGCCACCAATTTCCACCCAGCCAGTGGGATCAATCAGGAACGAAAACAGATCCTGTTCGCCGCAATAGAGTCCGGTACTATGGTTGTCGAACGCCATTTGCGGTGGCGTGAAGTCCGGAGCAGATTCCTTCACAACATCCAGCAGATCTGCATTCCACAGTCGCGTGTAGGACACGCCATGGATAGAGCGGATTGTCGAATTGGTGGTCAGAATCTGGAGCGGCTTTTGAGATCGAGGCAGCGTTTCTTCAAACGCCTTGCTGGCCGTCTTCGTGCTCAGTCGATTGATGGTTTCTTTGCTCACGTTGGCCATGCGGCACAATTGAGAAAACGACCAGTCATTCAGTGAGAAGTCTGCATGCCCGCCGACGCCCAGCGTGAGATCGTGCGTAAACACAATCTGCTCCGGGCGTTCCCAAACATCTGTTGAGTTATCACGCTGCTGAGAACAGTGGTCAGACAGTTCGTCGAGCGAATCAAAGCATTCATCCGGAGTTCGACGGAACAACTCCGAATTTGCACGTGTCAGTACAGCCATCATAAAGCTCCTTGAAACAGGAACAAACGAAATCGATTCGGCCCCATGGTCGAACCGTCAATGCCTGAAGTTCAGTGATTGACGGAACGGCCGTGGACAAACGACTTCGCTGGCTGTACTGAAAAACCTTTCGACCACAGGACTCTGTTGGCAACTTCACAGTGCCGACAGAGTGCCGGGGATTTCATCTACCGAATCAACTAGTTTAGAGAGCGGGAACATTTCGTTCAGGCAGTGAACTACCAGGAATTCAGAAGCTTGTCACGTACCGCATTTCTTACTGAAGCTATCAGGTATTGGTGTCTACAGGATACGGCCGTAGTGAGCGGAATGGATCTGAAGGTAAGCCCACGCGTCAGAGTATTCGGCGGCCTGAAGCAGAGCGTTCAAAGCAAATAGAACGTCCGGTTCGGCAACACACCAGACCGCCACTCGATCCTCGCGATGTTGAAATGCCCGTTGAAACCGGTCGCTTCGGTTCAGTGTTTCCGGCTGAAGAGTCCTCAGGCCGTTACGGTCGGCCCAACCAATAAAAGCTTGCATCATGTTCCATGAGTACCACGAAATCATGTTGGAAGACAAGTGCCAATCGTCTACCGGAATTCCCGATGACTTGGATGCAGCCTTCTTGAATCGACAAAGCGGTCTTCCATCCCACACTCGAGTAATTCCGAGCGGTCGACCAACTTATCGAGCAGGCTTCAAGGGACGAGGACTTGTGACGTGATGCTGTCGATGGGCGATGCCCGTTAGTGCGGCGACTTTGTCAAAGGGATCCTCCAGTTTCTCGATTTGTGCCCGGAGGTCCGGTATTGTCAGCTGATTGGCGTGAGAGGCAAACATCGCATGCAATGCTCGTAGCCTCCAGAATCGCTCTGCAGGAAGATATGTTTCCGCTTCTTCGGCGCGTCCCTGTACGGAGAGTTCGACGCACAACTGCGACAGCACGCGTGCCTTGCTGCCAAACAGTGGTAGCGAACCATCCGGCTTCCTGGTCTCCGCCACAAG
>Ga0154020_10000936_pt1 | contig 35973 bp, 34 predicted proteins | sample Klosneuvirus_201_FD_109709 | JGI IMG/M metagenome (GOLD analysis project Ga0154020, IMG submission 109709) | Active sludge microbial communities from wastewater, Klosterneuburg, Austria - Klosneuvirus_20160825_MG | ecosystem: Engineered > WWTP > Aerobic digester > Activated sludge | place...
ACGGCGCGCTCTTCATCCTCGACGAGGTGATGACCGGCTTTCGCACCAGCTTGGGCGGCGCGCAGGCGCGGTGGGGACTTGACCCCGACCTGACCTGTCTGGGCAAGGTGATCGGCGGCGGGCTGCCCGTGGGCGCGTACGCGGGCAAGCGTGCGATCATGGAGCAGGTGGCGCCGGCGGGGCCGATGTATCAGGCGGGCACGCTCTCCGGCAACCCGCTGGCGATGACCGCTGGCCTGGTGACGCTGCGCGAGCTGACGCGGCCGGGCGTCTTCGACAACATCGCGGCCACGACCGCAAAGCTTGTTGGCAGCATCAAGCAGTTGGCAGCAGAGGCTGACATTGCGTTGCAAGCCGGCAACACCGGTTCGATGTTTGGCTTCTACTTCCTGAAATCGCCAGATGGCGTGATTACCGACTACGCTTCCGCCAAAGAACATGCAGATACAGCGCGCTACGGGCGCTTCTTCCACGCCATGCTGGAGCAGGGCGTCTATTTTGCGCCCAGCCAGTTCGAAGCCGGCTTCGTCTCCAGCGCGCATGGGGAGGAAGAGGTTGGGGAGACGTTGCGAGCGGTGGGAAAGGTAATTAAGAGATTAGGAGATTAGAGATGGGTCTGGCTAAGAGATATAGGTGCACCATTAGCCAATCTCTTAACCTCCCATCTCCTCTAGTGCAGAAACAGGGATCGATTTCGGTGAGCAGGCCGAGATTCCTCCCTCCGGTCGGAATGACAAAGCCGAGTACGTGGTCTGCAACCGCACTAGGATAAACTATGAAACAGACGCATCTTCATCCCGTCGCCATCGTTGGCGGCGGCATTGCCGGCCTGAGTGCGGCGTGGTATTTGCAGAAAGCCGGGATCGACTACGTCCTGCTGGAACAAGGCGAACGCTGGGGCGGCAAGATCTTTACCGAGGCCGTCGAGGGGGGCGCCACGGCGCCGTTCATCGTCGAGGGCGGACCAGATTCGTTCATCACGCAGAAGCCGTGGGGCGTCGCGTTGGCGCGCGAGCTTGGCCTGGGCGACGAGTTGATCGGCACGAATGAACACCTCAAACAAACCTATGTATTGAACAAGGGCAAGACGACGCCACTGCCGGACGGCGTGTTGATGATCGTGCCGACCAAGTTCAAACCCTTTATCTTCTCGTCGCTGATCACGCCGTGGGGCAAGCTACGCATGGGGATGGACCTTTTTATCCCGCGGCGCAAGGATGAGAGCGATGAAACGCTGAGTGAGTTTGTGCGCCGGCGGCTGGGCAACGAGGCGCTCGACAAGATCGCCGAGCCGCTGATGTCGGGCATCTATAACGCTGAGGCTGACAAACAGAGCGTGCTGGCGACCTTTCCCCGCTTTCGCGAGTTGGAAGAAAAATATGGCAGCCTGACGAAAGGTATGTTGGCATCGCAACGCGTACGCAAGCAGAGCGCGGCGTCAGCGCCATCCAACGGCAAGCCGATATCGTTCTTCGTCAGCCCTAAACGTGGGACAGGAGCCATTGTGGCGGCGTTGCGTGCACAACTGACCGGCGACCTCCGGCTTGGGGTGGGCGTCGCTGCGCTGGAACCGGCTGGCGACGGTTATCTGCTGCATTTGACCAGCGGCGCCGTGCTCCGCGCAAGCCAGGTCATCTTGGCGACCCCGGCCTTTATTGCCGGCCAATTGTTGCGACCGCTTTCACCCGACGTCGCGGCGTTACTGGACGGCATTCGCTACGTCAGCACCGGCACGATCTCCTTTGCCTTCCGCAGCGACGCCGCGCCAAACCCGCTCAAAGGCTACGGGCTGGTGATTCCGATGAGCGAACGCCGGCCGATCAATGCGATTACGCTAAATTCGGTCAAGTTTGCCGGACGCGCCCCGGACGGGCATCTGCTGCTGCGTGCGTTTTACGGCGGCTCGCGCAGCCCGCAGTCGATGGAACTGGACGACGGCGCGCTCTACGCCACGGTGCGCCGCGAACTGGCGGAGCTGCTGGGCATCGAAGCCGAACCCCTGTTTCACCGCATCTATCGCTGGGCCCGTTCCAATCCGCAGTATGATGTCGGCCATCTGGAACGGATCGCCGCCATCGAGCGCGGGTTACCGGCAGGCATCCATGTGACCGGAAGCGCGTATCGGGGCGTCGGCATACCGGATTGCGTGAAACAGTCAAAGGACGCCGCCGAACAGATTACTGCGAGACGTGCGGCGCCATGACGGGGTGCGGCAGCTGTCTTTGCTCGATCCGCCATTTGTAACAATGAGTCGAGGATGAGCGCACGCGGATCTTCCTCACCTCCCAATCGTCTCCAGCGCCGTCTTCAGCGCTGCAATTTGCGCAGGGTCAGCGCGGCGGTGGCTCTCCCCTGCCGCCGATTGAACACCGCCAAAGTGCAGCTTGAGATTCGCCTGGGTCGAACGATCGAGTTCGAGCGCGCTGGCCGATGCGTGCACCTGACTTACTCCCGTGCGCCGCACCAATTCGACGACATGCTCGGCGCGGACGCCGCTGCCGGCCAGGATTTCGATGCGCCCCGCCGCACTTTCCACCAATTGCCGGAGCAGATCGGCGCCTTCCCACGCGGTTGGCTGCTGTCCAGATGTGAGGATGCGCGTGACGCCAAGCTTGACCAGCGCTTCCAATGCCGCCAACGGATCGGGCGTGCTATCGAAGGCGCGATGAAAGACTGTCTGCTTCCCAGTCGCCAGTGCTACAAGTTGCGCGGTGCGTTGAACATCAACCGCGCCTGCCGGCGTTAAGCAGCCAAACACAAAGCCATCGACCCCGTTTGTCAGGCCAAAGGCAAGGTCGCGGCGCATCTGCGCAAACTCTGCATCTGTGTAACAGAAGCCCCCTTCGCGCGGCCGCAACATCATCATGATCGGCAGGCGCGTAGCGGCGCGTGCGGCCGCCACCAGGCCCGCGGAAGGCGTCAATCCCCCCAGTGTGAGCGCCGTGCAAAGCTCGATGCGATCGCCGCCTGCGCGCTCGATCAGGGTGCAGTCTGCGGCGGAAGTGGCTATAATTTCAAGCAAAATGCTCAATCTGCGCCTCTCTTTGTGACTGTTCAGCCTGGCTTCCATCGGCCACGGCTTTGGCGGATTTGACGGAAAAAGCCGGATGAAATCCGTGAGAATCCGCCTAATCCGCATCATCCGTGGTCTATGCTTGCGATGGTTGTATGGTTACGATTTTCCGTGTGTAACCGCAATGATCTCCGCTAGAATGGCGATGGCGATCTCGGCCGGCGTCTCCGCGCCGATGTCCAGACCGATCGGGGCATGGACGCGCTCAAACTTGTCGCGGGGGACGCCGCGCTCGCTTGCGAGCAGATCGTAGACCGCGCGAATGCGGCGGCGGCTGCCGATCATGCCGAGATACGCCAGCGGGTCGTCGAGCACTTCCAGCAGCAGATCGACATCGTACTGATGGCCGCGCGTGACGAGCACCAGACAGGTTTGTGGATCGAAGACGCCGCGTGCGCCGCGCAGTTTGCGCAACTCTTCGCGAAACGGGCCGGCAATCACGCGGTTGGCGGTTGGAAAGCGTTGCACATTGGCGTATTGTGGGCGATCGTCCAGTACGGTCACTGTGAAATCGCACAGCGCGGCCATCGTTGCCAGGGGAGCGGCGACATGACCGGCGCCGGCAATGATCAGGTGATAGGGTTGGGGCTGAACTTCTACAAACAGGGAAACGACGCCGCACGCCGTCTCGTAAGCAAGTGGGGTGTGACGGCGCGCGTGCAAAGCAACGCGCGCCGCGTCGAGCAGCGCAGGCTGCAATTCCCCCAGAGCCAGGTTCCCAACCGGTGGCCGCTCATCCGCCCACACAACGAGATGACAGCCAATTGCGTCTACAAACTCGCCTGTGGCGGCAGTAACGCTCACCAACGCCACTGCCTCGCGTCGCGCAGCGGACGCGGTCAACGCTGCCAGCACCGCGCGCGTCATGGCTCCTCCGCTGCATCGGCATCGATTTCAGGCGTCCATCGTTCGATGAATACATCGAGAATGCCGCCGCAGACGCCGAGGCTCTGCATCGCGATGGGTTCGGTCAGGTCGATATGCACGATACGTGGTTGCCCATCCGCCAGCACATCCAGTCCCGTGCGGATTACGTCCGCTTCGCCACAGCCGCCACCCACCGTGCCGACATGCTTGCCGTAGGGATGAATGATCATCTTGGCGCCGACCTCACGCGGGGTGGAGCCTTTGACCTGGACGATGGTGGCGACCGCGACGGTCAGCCCTTCATCGAGCAAATTTTGGAGTTGGTAGTAGAACGTTGTTCCCATCGCTCATCAAAACAGTCAATTAAAGCGCCAAAACTGGTCCATCCATGCACAATACTTTGCCGTCATGCTCGCACGCGCCGCAAATGCCGATGGCGCAACGCATGTAGGCTTCCCAACTCGCCTGGCAGGGAGTGCTTGTGCGGCGCGCGAACTGTGCAAGCGCGTGCAACATGCCATGGGGGCCGCACGCGTAAATAGCGTCAATCTGCCCCGCGTCGAGGAGCGGCGCCAGCACGTCAGTCACGCGCCCGTGCGCGCCTGCGCTGCCGTCTTCAGTCGTGAGGCGCAGGGATAACGCGCCCGCGCCGTTGGCATCGGCAAGCGCTGCGAACCGCGGCCCATAGAGCAAATCGGCCTCTGTCCGCGCACCGATGATGGCGGTGACGTGTGCGCCTTGGGCAAGCTGTCGGCGCGCCAGCCACAGCAAAGGCGCCACGCCGTACCCGCCGCCCACCAGCGCTACCCGGCGCGACGTGGCGGGTGCGTCGAAGCCACGTCCGAACGGCCCGCGCAGCCACAGACGATCGCCAACCTGTAGCTCATGCACCAGCCGCGTAAAAGGCCCTACTGCCGTGATCATCAGCGTCACAGGATCTGCGCTGACGAGCGAAAAGGGTTTCTCGTCGAAGCGGGGCAGCCATGCCATGATGAACTGACCGGGCGCAGCCTCCAGCTGCGCGTCGAGGACAAAGGTTTTGGTGCGATAGTTGTCAGTCTCAATGCCGGTAATCCGCGCCGCAGTGGGCAAGGTGAAACAATTCATTTTGGCGCTTCCGTTATTTCGCTTTCTCGGCTACAAAAATGACCGTCGGCGGGATATGGCGCAGCGAGGAAAGCGGGTCGTCGTAAGGCCAGATTTCGTCGGGCGCTTCTGCGGGCGGCGCAGGCTCCAGCAGGCGCGCCAGGCGAAAGCCGGCCTCAGCCAGCATGTCGATCCACGCGGCGAGCGTGTGGTGATAGGAGTGCATCCATACGCCGGTGTCGCTGAACGTCCAGGTCATTGGGCTGTGGTCGAAGTAGCTGCGCGCGGGATAGAGCGTCACATCGTTCTCCTCGAAGTCGAAGAAACAATCTCGAAAAGGGTGGTCCAGGCTAAAGACGAGACGCCCCTGCGGCTGCAACACCCGCGCACATTCGCGCAGGGCCGCGGGCATATCCGCCACGTACTGGAAGGCATAGGCGCTGAAGACGATGTCCCACGCGCGGTCGGCAAAGTAGCCGAGATCTTCGGCCGCGCCGCGTATAAACTCGACGACGACGCCCTCCTGTGCGGCAAGCTGCCGGGCATGGTCAAGCTGCGCGTCGCTCGGATCGATGCCGGCGGCGGTTGCGCCCTGGCGCGCAAAAGCGATGCTACATTGCCCACCGCCGCAGCCCACTTCGAGGATGCGGCGGCCGCTGACATCGCCAAGCAGACGCAATTCGTTCTCCAGCGGCGCCCAGGGGCCGTAGTGTGCGCTGTCAGTCGGAATCGCATGACGACGTTGGTAGTGCGCGGCAACCTGATTCCATGCTGTGCGCATATCGATGTACGCCATCCCTTGTGCCTTCCTGTAATCATCCGCTTGCGTAGGTCGGGCTGATAGCCCAACCTACGCAGACTCGCTGATCCGGTGCTGTTAGCTGCTTATAGTGAACCACATCAATGGGAACAGGAATCCGCACAGACAGCTTAGCCCGAAGGAGATAATTCCCAGAATCAGAAAGAGCCTGGCCGCGGCCTGATCCTGTGGCGTTGGTTTGCCGCGATAGACAAAGAAAAGCACGATCCCCACGATCGGCACCAAAAAAGACAAGATATAGAAAACGACCTTCAGTCCCGGCGACAACTCCGGCTGGCTGGCGCTAAAGGCCGTCGCACCGGACGGTTGCAGCGCCGGCTGCGTATAGGCTCGCGGCGATAAATCCGGCTCCGCGAGTGGCGACATCATTGGCGGCGGCGCCGCGGGAGGCGTGGCGCTGGGCGGCGACGCCGGCGTCCAGCGTTGCGTCGCCCCATCATAGTAATTCCATTGTCCGCTGTCGCGCGCCTTAGCCCACCAGCGCCCCTGAGCATCTTGGATCATCATCGACATGAGGGCTTCGTCGAATTCCGCTTCGGATAACTCGTTGGCGTGAAATTGTCGCTTTAGTTCCAGATATTGTCGGTCGACTTCGGCAAAGGTCATGGGCGCTCCCCTTGTGTTGGTTTTGGGCAACTGTTCAGCCTGGTTGCCATAGGCCACGGATTTGACGGATTAGACGGAAAAAGCCGGATAATTTTCGGAGTAAATCCGTGAGCATCCGCCCCATCCGTTCAATCCGTGGGCGATTTTTGCCAGGGCTGCATCGTTACAATTTTGGTTGAACCGGTTAAAAAATCTTTACAGTGCCACCTTTCCAGCACCGCTTTTAGAGTGGGCCGTAGATGTCACTGTATTTGGTGCGCAGATAGGCGAGATAGGGTTCGATGGTGAGTGGCTTGCCTGTCACGCGTGCGAGCAATTCCTGCGCCGTGTACTTGGAGCCGTGGCGGTAGATATTCTCACGCAGCCACGTGTGCAGCGTGTCGAAACGTCCCTGTCCAATCTCGGCCTCGATTGTCGGGTGACTGGCAAGCGCCGTAGCATAAAACTGTGACGCCATGATATTGCCCAGCGTGTAGCCCTGGAAACTGCCGCCAATCGGGCCGCCATACCAGTGAACGTCTTGCAGCACGCCGTCACGATCGTCGGGCGCGCGCAGCCCCAGGTTTTCTACGTAACGGGCGTGCCACGCCTCCGGCAGCTCGTCGACGGTCAGCTTGCCCTCCAGCAGATCCAGCTCAAGGCCAAAGCGGATGATGACGTGCAGGTTATAGGTGACTTCGTCGGCCTCGGTGCGGATCAATGAAGGCGCCACGCGATTGACGGCATGGTAGAAAGCGTCCCACTCGACGTCGGCCAATTGTGCTGGGAATTGCGCACGGAGCGCCGGGTAGTAGTGCTGCCAGAAGCGCCGGCTGCGCCCCACGATATTTTCCCACAGGCGGGACTGGCTCTCATGGACGCCGGCCGACGCGCCGGTGTCCAGCGGCGTGGAGGCGTAGGCCGCGTCGATGCCAAGCTCATAGAGGGCGTGACCCGACTCGTGCATGGTGCTGAAGAGCGCGTTGCCCAGATCCTGCTCGTCAATCCGTGTGGTAATGCGCACGTCGTCGTGAGCGAACTTAGTCATATACGGGTGGTGGGTTTCATCCTGGCGACCGCGCTTGAAATCGTAGCCAAACGCGCGGATGATCTGCTCGCCAAATTCAATCTGTTGTGCTTTTGGATAGTGACGATACAGAAAATCATTTTCCACCGGCGGTCGCTGGGCAATGGTCGCGACCAAGGGCGCCAACGCCTGACGCAACTCCTCAAACAGAGGACGGATCGTAGCCACGGTCATGCCTTCGTCGGCCACATCGATCAACGGATCGGCAATGTGCGCATGTCCCGGAAAGAACTCTGCCATCTGGCGACTCATCTCCAGCGTCTTTTGCAGACCTGGACGCACCGCAGCAAAGTCGTTGCGCGGGCGCGCTGCGGCCCACACCATGTAGGTGTTGGCGGTGTGCTCCGCGAATTCGGCGGCGAAGTCGGTCGGGATGCGCGCCGCGCGTTCATAAAGCTTGCGCATGACGCGGACCATGCTCACATCGTCATGGTCCGCGGGCAGCGACTCCGCATAGGGTTCCAGGTCGTCGAGCAGCCGGCCAATGGCAGAATCGGTGCGTCGCTCATGGGCAAGACGTTCGAGCAGCGCGATCTGCCGAGCACGCACAGGCCCACCGCCCGGCGGCATGTAGGTGGTCTGATCCCAACTGCTCAATGCAGCGATCCCCGCGAGGTCGTAGATTTCCTGCCAGCGGCCGATCAATTCATTGCGTTTTGTCTGCCCCAAAGCGTTCACATCGATTCCTTTCTTTCAATTGCACAATATCGCCGTGGGCGCTGAGTCGCCGCACATGGCGGAATTAGAAAGCCATTATACCAGAGATCGACCGCCAGCCATGTGTGAAGGGATGTGGGTAGGTTTGTGCAATCTGTACGCCTTTGCTTTGGCGAATCTTAGCAAGAAGGATATACTTGAAAGGATAATCAAATGAATCTTTTGATTCGACTGAATGAATAGAATTTTGTGTGAATCGAGGCGCATTAGCGAGCTGCGCCGGTAGTGTTCGGGAGGACATGGAAATGAGCGAGCAAGAATTGGTTCAGGCGACAGAGGTGAGCGCACCATCACAAGAACCACAGCCACAAGAGACGCAGCCCGTCGAGACAATGCAATCAGATATGCCGGTATCAGATGTGGCCGTATCAGATATGCCTGCGTCAGATATGCCTGCGTCAGATGTGAACGCATCAGAGGCGACTACCGCAGAAGCAACTACGCCAGTGGCGGCTACATCAGATGCTGCCGCCTCGGAAACTGCTGATGACGCTGACGATGATGGCCCTGTGGTCAAGCTTCTCAGCGTCGGGCAGGCGCTGCAAGGCACTGTCAAGCGCATCACCGAGTTCGGCGCCTTTGTGGATATCGGCGTCGGGCGCGATGGCCTGGTGCACATTTCCGAACTCTCAACCACGCGCGTCGCCAAGGTGTCGGACCTCCTCAAGGAAGGTCAGGCAGTCACCCTCTGGATCAAGAAGCTGGATCGCGACCGCAACCGCATCAGCCTCACCATGATCGAGCCGGGTCAGCGCACGATCCGCGACCTCCAGGTCGGTGAGGTTGTGCCAGGGACCGTGACGCGTATTCTCCCCTACGGCGCTTTTATCGATATTGGCGTGGGACGCGATGCGCTGCTTCACGTGCGCGAAATGGCGGAAGGCTTTGTCGCCAAACCGGAAGATGTCGTGAAATCGGGTGACGCCGTCGAAGTGCGCATCATCGAGATTGCCCGTCGCCGCAACCGCATTGATGTGAGCATGAAGGGTCTACGCCCAGAACCGGAACCGGTGCAATCTGCGATGGAAGAAACACAGGCCGCGCAGACCGCGCAGGAAGAAGCTGAGTATGAAGACCGTTTTGCCGAGATGGAAGCGCTGACGACCATGCAAGTGGCGTTCCTCAAAGCGCAAGAACGCAGCGGCGTCGTTCTCCCCATGGGCAATAACAAGAAGCAGAAGCGCAACCAATCGCATAAAAAGCGTTCGTCACAAGACGCAATTATCGAGCGCACGCTGAGTTCGCAAGGCAAAAAGTAAATCCACCGCCGCAAGGTGGGTGCGGGGTGACGGCAATTGCCGTCACCCCGTTTTGTTTTTCCCAGCCGGCGGCTATAATAGGGTGCACACTGATTCCCAGGTGCATGAGTAGGAGTGGCTGCATGGAAATCAAGGGAAAAGTGGCGCTCGTCACCGGTGGCGCCGTGCGCGTAGGCCGCGCGATCGCGCTGATGCTGGCGGAAGCCGGCGCCAATCTTGTGATCAACTACAACTCGTCTTCAGACGCGGCCGCGGCCACGGTGGCCGCTGCGCGCGCGTGCGGCGTCGATGCCCTCGCCCTCCAATGCAATGTCGCCGATCTCGCCGCGGTGCAGCGCATGAGGGACGCCACGCTCGAACGATTTGGCGGCGTCGATATCATCGTCAACAACGCCAGCGATTTCGGCCAGATCGACATTCCGACTGACGACCTGGATAGGTGGCATCGCGTCACACGCGTCTCGATCGACGGCACGTTCTACGTCACGAATGCGCTGCTGCCCTCGATGCAGGCGCGTGGGGGCGGGGTGATCGTCAATGTCATCGATCTGTCGGCATGGCAACCGTGGCATCACTTCACCGCGCACGCGGTCGGCAAGGCTGGGATGCTCGCCTTGACGCGCCAGCTTGCGCTTGAACTGGCCCCGTCGATCCGGGTGAATGCTCTGGCGTCCGGTCCCGTGTTGCCGCCGGACAATCACCCGCAGGCGAATATCGACCGCGCCGCCGATCGCACCTTGCTCAAGCGTTGGGGAACGCCCACTGACGCCGCCGATGCGGTGCGCTATCTGATCGAAGCGGACTTTGCCACCGGCTCGGTGCTGGTGGTCGATGGGGGAGAGCAATTATTGTAGACAGGAGGCCACCATGATCGTCACTGCCAAAGAGCTAGAAGCGCGCGAACGCCTGACATTGGCGCCCTATGCCATGCCCAACAGCGCCAGCCGCGGACGGCGTTACCCTGAAGCGCCGCACCCCTACCGGTTGGGTTATCAGCGCGACCGCGACCGCATCATCCATACCACCGCGTTCCGCCGCCTGGAATACAAAACCCAGGTCTTTGTCTATTCCGAAGGCGACCATTATCGAAACCGGCTCACCCACAGCATTGAGGTTGCCCAGATTGGGCGGACTATGGCGCGCTCGCTCGGCTGCAACGAAGACTTGACCGAGGCGATCTGCCTGGCGCACGATTTGGGACATCCGCCCTTTGGTCACGTGGGTGAGGACACGCTCAACCATCTGATGCAGGAGCATAGCGGCTTCGACCATCAACGCCAGACCTACCGGATTCTCACCGAGTTGGAGCATCGCTATCCCGACCATCCCGGCCTCAATCTGACCTATGAGGTGCTGGAGGGGGTGGTCAAACATGACACGGACTACGATGTGATCGACGCGCGCGACTATGCCCCGGAAGAGCGTGGGACGCTCGAATGTCAATTGAGCAACCTCGCCGACGAAATCGCCTACAACACAAGCGATCTGGATGATGGTTTGCGCAGCGGCATTCTTCACCCCGAGGGAGTGAAAGGGTTGGCGATTGCACAACGCACGTTGGCTTCTTTGGGGCTAGGGACGGACGCGGATCTGCGCGAGGATATGGTGCGCTATCGCTTTGTGCGACGGCTGATCGGCCTCGAAGTGAGCGACGTGATCGCGGCGACTTCGCAGAAGATCGAGCAGGCCGGCCTCGAATCGCTGGCCGAGTTGCGTGCTTTACCGGAAAATCTCGGCTGTTACTCAGCTATCTTTGACGAAGAAAACCGGGAATTAAAGCGCTTTCTTTTTCAGCATTTCTATCGCCACTACCGGGTGGTGAGGATGGCGGTCAAAGCAGCGCGCACGCTGACCCACCTCTTCGACGCCTATCTCAGCGAACCCCGCCAACTGCCGCCCGAAACGCAGCGCCGCGTCGAGACAACCGGCGAAGGCTTACCGCGCGCCATTTGTGACTATCTGGCCGGCATGACCGACCGCTATGCTGTCCAGGAATACCGACGTTTGTACGATATGGAAGAACGGGCATAAACCAAGGTTACACCTTTTTCTTGAGCTCTAAATCCATATTGACCCGTTCGAAGATGCCCTCAGGCGTGTAGCGCACCTCATTGATGGTGCAGAGCAGGACAAACTGCCGCGCTTCCAGTTGCAAGGTTGTTTTTGGCTGCGCCACGATCGGGCCAAGCCGATCCTTTTCGCGCTCAAAATGTTTGCGCAGATTTGTATCCGCATATTCGCTCAGCACGACGCGGCTGACATTCACCAGGTTTTTTTCGTCAGATTTGTCGAAGATATAGACTTCGATAGCGACGACCTGGTCGGGATCATTGTTCAACATGCCGTGCCGATCGCTGACGCCAATTCCATACTCACCGAGATAGACGTCTTCCTGCGGCCCTGGGATATTACGCGTCCAATCGAAATGTTCCATACCGGCGGTGAACCTGGCCTCGAAGTGGTCGATCGTCGGGTAGCGCTCCACGCGCCCGGCGCCCGCCACCCATCCCAAGCCGGATGCATCAGGACGCTGCCCAACCGCAGTCGAGGAGGGCGCTGCGGCGGCTTGATCCAGGGAATCCTCCTCTTCTTCGTCTGGCGCCTCTTCTATAAATGCCCCTGGCGCGGCCGGAGGCACCGCGACCGATGGCGCAATCGGCTGGCCGCCACTGCGCACGGTGACGGGTGCGCCGGCGCCTGACTCTTCCGGCTCGAATGGAGGCACGTTGCCCATCGCAGGCGGCTGCACTGGCTGCACCTGCGTGGCGGCCGCCTGCGCGGCCGTGTAGGCGGCCGGCGCGGTGCGCGGCGGCGCGGCGCTGCTATAGGCTGTGATCGGTGGGTTGGCAACCGCAGGCGCCGGCTGGCTCAACGGCCCAATGGCGGGCGGCGTCGCTTGCGGCGTCGCGGGCCGCAGACGTTTGAAGAGCAGCCAACCGAGGTAGGCGCCAATGGCAAGGATGATGACGCTGGCCAGGAACTGAAGCCCGTTCCAGAAATTGTTTGGCTCATTCTGCTCAATAGCGCTCGCGGCAGGTGTGGCCGGGGGCGGCGCTTGGGCCGCCTGGTCGGCTGGTATGGGCGCCGCCGGCAACGCCGTCACCGGGATGCCTAGCGCCGACGCCAGCGCAGCTAGATTGGCGACCTGTGCGCTGCCGCCTGGCCGCGCCGTGTAGGTGACCAGGGCAGCGTCGAACAGGGTGGGCAGGTCGCCGCCTAGCAGGGTAAGTCGCTGACGCGCCTGTTCAAGCGCCTCTTGAGTGCTATACGTTGCGTAGGCGTCAGCAACTGTGCTGACGTATTCCGCCTGCGTTTCACTGCTCAATGCGCTCAGCGAGCCGCCCTGCCACTCCACGGGCCACCACACCCAACCGATCAGGAGGCCAAGCACCAGGCCGGCGACAGCGCCAATCAACACCCAAATCAACTCCTTACGGTTGATCTGAACTTCCTTGAAGCGATCTAGCGTCGACTGGAATGACATCGGCGACTCCTTAGTAGCGATGAATTTTGGATAATGCTTTGTGCCGCTTCGTGTTCTTTGCGTCTGGGTGGTAACTGTCCAAACAATTTGGGATCAACCGGAATTCATGGGGTCGTGTCTTACGTGCCGGGGACGGGCTGAGCGTTGTCTGCTCGACCGAAGCACCGCAAGCCCGTCCCCGGCACGTAACCACACGAGATCCGCTTGACCCACAATTTGTTAGAACAGACCCCCAGGGTTACAGCAGCTCGGTGCGTCCTTGTGCACGCAGCATCTCGACGACTTCCTTGACGCGCTGCATGTTGCTCTTGTCGCCGATCAGCAGAGTGTCTCCCGTATCGACGACGACAAGATTGTTGACGCTGATTAAAGCTACCAAGCGCTTGTCACTGTATACAATATTTTGGCGGCTGTCCAGCAGCAGAACTTCGCCGCGAGCGATGCTGTTGCCTTGCTCGTCATGTTCGAGCACGGTTTCCAGCGCGTCCCAACTGCCCACATCGTTCCAGCCAGCCTTGAGTGGCACGACCGCCATCTTCTGCGCACCCTCCATGACGGCATAGTCGATGCTGATGCTGGGCATCTTCGGCCACACCATTTCCAACGTTTCCTGCGCCGCCGCGGTGTCAAGCGCACCGTCGATCTGTTCGAGGCAAGCATAGAGGGTCGGCGTCTGGCGCGCAAATTCGCTCAGCATCGTATCGACGCGGCTGACAAAGATGCCGCCATTCCAATAATAGTCACCGTCGGCCAGGAATTGTTCGGCGGCTGCGCGGTTGGGCTTTTCCAAAAATCGTTCGACTCGATAGGCTGGCAGGTCGCCGCTCGTAGAGAGCAGCTCACTACGCTTGATATATCCGTAGCCGGTATGGGCAAAGGTGGGTTCGATGCCCAGCGTGACGATGAACCCTTTCTGCGCCACATCAGCGGCGCGGCGCAATGCCACGCGGAAGCGATCAGAATTTAGCATCACATGGTCGGCAGGCAGGATCGCCATGACGGCTTCGGGATTTTGCCGGCGCAAATGCAGACAGGCCAGCCCAATCGCGGGCGCCGTGTTGCGGCCACTCGGCTCCAGAATGATGTGGCTCACCGGCATCTGGGGCAGTTGCTCCGCGGTCAGTTCCGCGTAGGCGGCGCCTGTCACGACGAAGAGATCTTGACCATCCACGACGCCTTCGAGACGCTCCGCGGTGTCCTGGATCATGGTCAGCCCGCTGCCCGTAATATCGCTGAACTGCTTGGGCCGATTTTCACGGCTGCGCGGCCAGAGGCGCGTACCAACCCCGCCTGCCAAGATGATTGCGTACATTGGATTCACTCCTTTGTGTTGACCGATCGCCCCGTTGCTTCAGGCGCGCATGTAAGTCATGACCCCTACCTGGCGCACCAAGCCTCTTAATTCCATGAGCGCCAGCAGGCTGCTGACCTGGCTGGGCGTCATGGCAGTCATGCGCACGAGGTCGTCGACGTGCGAAGGTTCATGCGATAAATGCGTCAGCAGCGCAGCTTCGGCCGGGTCAGCCGGCACGCTCTGGCGCACATCCTGATGGTCGACGATACTGCTCATGTTCAACTGCTCTAGCACGTCGTCAATTGTAAGGAGCGGCGCCGCCCCTTGTTGAATCAGGGTGTTGCAGCCGGCGCTGCCGGGTGACAAGATGCTGCCCGGCACGGCAAAGAGTTCACGTCCCTGTTCCGCGGCAAACCGCGCGGTGATTAAGGCGCCGCTGCGCTCACCCGCCTCGACGATGATCACGCCGCGGCTCAACCCACTGATAATACGGTTGCGGGGAGGGAAGTTGCTCGCATCCGGCCGTGTGCCCAGGGCGTACTCGCTCACAAGCGCGCCTTGTGCGGCAATCGCCTGCGCCAGACCGCGATTCTGCGGCGGATAAATCTGATCGACGCCGCTGCCCAGCACGGCCAGCGTCCGTCCACCGGCATCGAGCGCCGCATGATGCGCCACAGTGTCGATGCCAAGCGCCAACCCGCTGACCACAGTGACGCCCGCTTGCGCCAACGCAGCGCCCAACACGCGGGCGACCTCGCGGCCATAGCTGCTGGCGTGGCGCGTGCCCACCACGGCGATCGCCCACTCATCCTGGCTGACGATGCGCCCCCGCACGTATAGGACAGGCGGTGCGCCATCCACAGTGCGCAGCGACTCCGGATAAGTCGCATCTTCCCAGGTCAACACCTCGACGCCGGCGTCGACAGTGCGCTGAAGTTCGACCGCCAGGTCGATAGTGCGGCGCGCCTCCAGGAACAACTCGATGGTGCGGCGGTCAAGGCGGGCTGCCTGCATCTGCGATATCGACGCACGCCAGGCCGCGCCGATATCGCCACAGGCTTCGATCAGTGCGGCGAGACGAACCGGTCCAATGCCGGGGACTCGGTTAAAGGCGATCCAGTAGGCTTTGGTGTCCACAAGCTATGCATACACGCTGCAACGGCGCCGTTTGCGTTTAAGCGGCGCGAGAAAGTCTACGATACTGTAGGTCGTAGACATATTTTTGTCAATCGACGATTTCCGCCTCGATCAACCCATCAGGCAGATGCACGGTCATCTTGCGCTGCGCCAGATCCACAGTGAGCACCACTTCAGGAATCGCCGGCAGCAGGATATCCTGACCGCGGTTCTGTGCCTCGGCGGGACGCACCACATAAACATCATTGGCGCCGGTTGCAAAGACATCGACAACGTCCCCTAAGTGACGACCGTCTTCTTGCAGAACCTGCAGGCCGATGATGTCGTGGATCCAGTAGACGCCTTCCTCCAGCTCGGCTGCATCGTCTTCGGGCACGAAAAGCCAAAGACCGCGCAGACGTTCGGCGGCCGTGCGGTCGGCGACGCCTGCGAGTTGCATCAACAATTGGTTCTTGTGGGGACGCACTGCCACAAGCTCGACTTCCGTCAGGTCGCCGCCCACCAGCACCGTGACGCCGGCCGCAAAGCGTTCCGGGAAATCGGTGTATAGCTCCACTTTAATCTCGCCGCGCAGCCCATGCATACCGACGATACAGCCAACTGCCATATAGCCATCTGGAACGACGACATCCTGATTGCGCACCCGGTAAATTTGGCTTTTGCGGCGCTTAGGCCGGCCCGAGGCGATGGAAAGATTCTTTTCAGACATGCGCATCACTTTTGTATAGAACAAAGAAAGGGCTGCCGGCGGCAGCCCCCCAATTCCATCTACCTGGCGAGCCAGGCATCGGAGCCATCAATCAATCTCAAGCAGCACTGGCTTGCGATGATCGCGCGCCGCGACTTCGAGCACGGAGCGCATCGCGTTGGCGACGCGCCCATTGCGCCCGACGACGCGCCCGATGTCAGGTTGCGCCACGCGCAATTTGACGATCGTCTCGCGGCGCGTCTCTTTGGTGTAGACGCGCACGCGTTCGGGTTCTTCGACCAGTGATTCGGCGAGAAAACGGATCAGTTCTTCCATGATCGGTTTGTACGCCGCGCTCAGGCGGCCGCAGCCGCTTCGGCGGCCGGCGGCGTATACGGCATGGGGTTGCCCGTTTCGTCGATCAATTTGACGCGACGCAGAATGCGCACGACGCCGTCACTCGGCTGTGCACCAGTGCTCAACCAGTAAGCCGCACGCTCCATCTGCAATTCAACCGTTTCCGGCTGCGTGTTGGGGTTGTACGTTCCGATGCTTTCGATAAAGCGGCCATCGCGCGGCGAGCGTTTGTCGGCCACCACAATGCGATAATAAGGTGATTTTTTAGCGCCCGTGCGGCGCAAGCGAATACGAACCATGACTCGAAACTCTCCTTACTTATGAATCCGAACCTGTTGCTCCGATAGGAATACGCTGCATCCGCTATCGATCCAATCGAGAAATATGCTGATCTATGTATTCACGGCCAATTGTCGCCCCACGGCGCCGATAGAGAGGTTGCGCTTTGGACGGTGCGCGCTATCGTGCCCAGGACGGAATCGGCCATTATCCAACCAACCACGCGACCCGTGTTAACGGCCGCCAAAAAGATCGCTCAACCCGGACGGCAGCATTCCACCGCCGCGTGGACCGGGCATCCCACGTCCTTTTTTGTTTTTATTCTTCTTGCCACGCCCCATGATGCCAAGCTGCTTCATCATTTTTTGCATTTCTCGGAACTGTTTGACAAGCATATTGACATCCTGCACAGTCGTCCCGCTGCCCATGGCGATGCGGCGGCGCCGGCTGGCGTTGAGCACATCCGGGTTGCGGCGTTCGTGTACAGTCATGCTGCTGATGATGGCCTCAGTTTTCTTGAGGCTATCTTGCGCCAGCATCGGGTCGATATCCTTGGTCATCCGATTCATCCCTGGGATCATGCCCAGGATATCGGTGATGGAGCCCAGGCGTTTGACCTGTTTGAGCTGATCTAGAAAGTCCTCGAAGTCAAACTGCCCTTCGACCAACCGCTTTTCCATGGCAGCGGCGTCAACTTCGCTGATATTTTCCTGCGCCCGCTCGATGAGTGTGAGCACATCGCCCATGCCGAGGATGCGCCCGGCGAGCCGATCGGGGTCAAATGGTTCGAGATCGGGCAGTTTTTCGCCTGTACCCAGAAATTTGATGGGGACGCCGGTGACCTGGCGCACGCTCAAGGCCGCGCCGCCGCGCGCATCGCCGTCGATCTTCGTCATGATCAAACCGGTCAGCGGGACGCGAGTGTTGAAGCCTTCGGCGACGTTGACGGCTTCCTGACCGGTCATAGCATCGACGATGAGCAGAATATCGGCCGGGCGCGTCACCATGCGCACCTGCTCCAGCTCCTGCATCAAGCCTTCGTCGATCTGCAAACGTCCTGCCGTATCGACGATCACGACATTATAGGCCTTTTCACGCGCCTGCTTGAGTGCGTCTTTGGCAATCGTGGAGGCGGGCGTCTGCGTGCCAGCGCTGTAAACAGGCACATCGACCTGAGCGCCCAGCACCTCAAGCTGCTTGATGGCGGCCGGACGATAGATGTCGGCAGCCACCAGGATCGGACGCTGCCCGCTCTTCTTGAGGCGTAGCGCCAGCTTTGCGGCCATGGTCGTCTTGCCGGCGCCTTGCAAGCCAACCAACAGGATCACATGCGGCGGTTGCCCCGACGTGTTGAGCGGCGCCGGTTTGCCCAGCAATTCGATAAGCTCTTCGTGCACGATCTTGACGACTTGCTGCGCCGGCGTCAAGCTTTGCATCACTTCGGCGCCGACCGCGCGCACCTTGACCCGCTCGATAAAGTCTTTGACAACTTTGTAGTTGACATCGGCTTCGAGCAGCGCCAGCCGCACCTCGCGCATGGCGGCATTGACGTCGGTTTCCGTCAATTTGCCTTTGGTGGCAAGCCTATCAAAGACGCTTTGTAGTTTGTCAGTTAAACTCTCGAACACCAGACCACTCTTTGTTCGTCGCTGCTCTTCTAAACAAATGCACCTTTCAGGAAGTCTTCACATGACTCTAGCCTGGCTGGCGCAAAACACACCCTATTGTACCGGCAAGCGGATGACTGGTCAAACTTAGGCCAAGTCAAGGACATCATTCAATTTTGCGTTTGGTTCAACAAGCCGCGTGCATCATGGCTCAGCAACCGGATTGTCGCTGACGGTTGGTAAAGCAGCCGACGCCGCTGGAATCGCTGTGGGCAGCATTGCTGTGGGCGGCGCTGCTGCGGTTGGCGTTGCTGTGGGCGGCGGCAAGGTAGGTGTGGGCGGCGGTGGAATGGGGGTGGGCGCGACCGTGCTTTGGGCGGCCGTCGCTGGTTCTGCACTGGTGGGCGCAACTGTTGTAGAGAGTGGCTCCTGAGTCGCCGTTGGCGCAGGCGGCGCAGTTGACGTGGGCGAGACAGCCGTCGCCGTCGCCGTACTGGTGGCAGTTGCGGCGTCTACGGGCGCGGTTGCGCCAGGGGAAGGCGTCGCCGTCGCACTTTCCAACGTTGCAACCTGCGTCGGGGTGGAAGAAGCTGTCGCGCCTGGAGCGCTCTCTTGCGTCGACGTCACAGTAGGCTCCACGGGAATCCCCACAGTTGGAGTCGCGGTGGGGGTTGCGTTGGGAGTCGCAGTGAGCGTCATAGTCGGTGAAACTGCCGTTTCCGGCGTGGCTGCTTGCGTCAACGTTACAACAGGCGGCGCGGTCGGTGAAACTATCGCATCCGGCGTGCCCGCTTGAGTCGGCGTCACAACAGCCGTCGGCGTCAGTGGATCTGCGTCGCCGCCTTGCGCCTCGGTTGGTTCGGGCGTAACGGTGGGCGCGCTGGTCGGCGGCGACGGCGTGCTGGTCGGAATGACCGGCGCTGCGGTGGCAGGCGCCTGCGTGGCGATGGCGGTGACAACAACTGGCGGCGGCGCAGGCGGCAAGTCCCCGACGATGTTTGCCGGTGCGAAGATCGTTGTGCCGGCGCGCAGGATGCCGTCTGTCAAGCAGTTCACACGGCGCAGTTCGGCGACGGAAGCTTGCGAACGTGCGGCGATCTCGCTGAGGGTTTCGCCTTGCTTGACGATATAGGTCACCCAATTGGGCGCCTGGACGCGCTGGCAGCGGTTGCTCACCGCCGGCGTCGCAGTCGGCAACGGCGTGGGCATCGGCGGCGCCTGCATCACGCGCAGCGCCATGCCCTGCACGGCGTCCGAGGCGCCGGGCACAATCTGGTAACGCAGCATCACGACCGCGCCTGGTTCAAGTTCGCCGTCGATCGTAATGGGGAGCCATTCATCCTCGCCCGCGCCTTCGGGGCGATGCCAGGGAATCACCTTCAAATCGCCGACGAGCAATTGGTCGCCATCAAAGCCACGAAATTGGAGAATTGACACCGCGGTGAGCGGGTCGGCGTCAGGGAGGGACTGAAGTTGCCCGGCGCGGGTGGCTACATCTTTGGCCTGCGCGCGATCCGCCAACCAGCGCTCTGTCGCCTGCTGCTCGGCCGGCGCCGTCGCCACGCGTTGCTCGCGGATCCACGACTTCATCGGGTAGGCAAGGTCACCGGGCAACGCGGCCTCCGCCGCGGCGACGATAGTGAACGTTGAGATGTAGAGAGCGAGCAGCAGCAAGGTCAACGGAGCCAGCCGCATGAGGGGAGCCGGCGCACCTGCCGACCGCCACGCTTCGCTCAGGTCACGCCAGAGCTGCTGCAAGCGTCCCGGCTGGGAGGTCGTCTTTGGTGTAGCTGAGGAGGACGGCGAAGCTGTATAAGGCGGAGCCGCGGAGGGCGAAGAAGCTTTTAGCTCGGCGCGCAATTCCGCCGCACGCTGAGAAAAGACTACACGCGCCGCAATGCGGTTGAGCGGGACGCGTTGGGGCGGTGCGAACGTCGCGGTCCTTTCTGCCAGCTCGACCACGGCAAGCAGCGCCTGCAATTCTGTGCGCAACTCCGCAGGATAGTTCGTGACGATCCGTTCGAGCGGCTCGCCATTCAGCAAGCGATCGACCGCGTCAGCAAAATAATCTTCCATTGGCTTAGAAGTCATCAAATCTTCCTGCATGTTCTAGCGTGACTGCTCATACAGAAGTGTGCGCAGCGTCGCAACCGCGCGATATTGCAACGCTTTGATGGCGCCTTCGGTGCGGTTCATCATGGATGCCACCTCACTGATGCTGTAGCCTTCCAGGAAGCGCAAACTGACCACCTCCGCCTGTTCATCGGTAAGACGCCGAATGGCGGCGCGCAGCCTCTCGGCTTCGAGCGTGTGTTCCACGGTGACTGCGGGGTTGTGCTCCTCGGGCGCAGTTGGCGACGCTTCCTCAATATCCACTGAGCCTTGCCTCCCCCTTCGTCGATAATGGTCGATCACAAGGTTATGTGCAATTCTGTATAGCCACCCGGAAAAGGAACTGTGCCAGGCCTTCTGGTCGCGGATCGATTCCAACATTTTGAGAAAAACCTGCGCCGTAAAATCTTCGGCCAGAGCTTCCTCCCCGGTGCGTCGATAAATATAGTTAAAGATCTTGGCCTCGTAGCGGTCGTACAATTCGCCGAGCGCAGCATCGTCATATTGCATGGCAGCCGCCAGCAATACGTCTTCGCTTGCCTCAGAGACAGGCGTGGCTTCGGTAATACGACTTGAGTGCGAGCGCCCTTTGAGCATGATGACGATAATGGTCAGGAAAAATGACGGTCAATTTTGCAGGTCGGGGCATCCGTGTGCGTACGCACACGTGAACCTGTAAGTTTTTGACATGCCCCAGGCTTACCGCCCGGCATTGGTCTTGCGATAGACATCAACAATGCGCTGCACTGCGGTGAGATTGGTGAAAAGCGCTAATATCCACAAAACCGGCGCCATCCAGCCGGTTAGCAGCCCGATGATCAGCACGACAATCCGTTCCGTGCGCTGGAAAAAACCTTCCTTGCACTCGATGCCAACTGCTTCGGCGCGTGCGCGCGTATAGCTCACCATCAGAGAGCCAACCAGGGTGGCGGCCAACAACAGCACCTGCATCCTGCCGTCCGGCTGCGCCGTGTAGAAAAACATCAATCCGATCAGGGTCACAGCCTCCGAATAGCGATCCAGCGCGCTGTCGAGGAAGGCGCCAAAAATGGTGACCTGGTCGCTGTGGCGCGCCAGCGCGCCGTCGAGCGTATCGAAAAGTGCGGCAAAGATAAGCAGCACCCCTCCGCTGAACAGATTGCCGGTGGCAAGAATGGCTGCCACCGTCAACGTGAGCATGAACCCGATCAAGGTTAAAGCATTGGGGCTGATGCCGGTCGCTTCAAGCCCACGAGCGATGTGAGTAAGCGGGGTGGAGATCCAGCCACGTCCGTATTTTGAAAGCATGGTTGCCTGCTTATGGAAGCACGATGGTTGCACCTGGCTCAGGGACAGTCACATTTGGCAGTGAACGTCACCCTCGGTCACAGATGGCGAATACGCCAATGAGGAATGATGTTACCCTGTTGGCCGTGATGCGTCAAACATCGACGGGTTTACGGGTGTGTCGCAAAATGTGGGCGGGGACGCGGCCAACACGACAGATTGGTTGACAAGAGTTGGAGTTTCTTGAAAGAACACCAAGCCCGCAAAAAAATTCCCTTCTCTGCGGGCTTGGTGGCTAACTTCCTGGCAATAATTTTGTACTTTCTCAGGTGACAGTCACCGATGGAAGCGCCTGTCGCCTCTGAATGAGGAAAGTTCGACAATCTCACTTGCCGAGCATATACAGCAGCATGCGCATGGGGCTCTGCGCCTGTACACTGTGTGGCAGGTTGGGCGCCATGCGAATCAGCGTGCCGGCGCTGGCATCGATGGCCTCGCCGCCCAGTGTGATCAAGGCGCTGCCGTCGATCACGTGGATCAGCGCCTCTCGCGTCGAGGTATGTTCGGTCAACTCCTGGCCCGGCGCAAAGGCAAAGAGCACGACGCGCACGCTGCCGCTGGTATAGATCGTCTTGCTGACAATGCTGTCCGCCGGCGCTTCCAGCGTCTCCTGGAGGGCGGTGAGTAATGTAAATTGTTCGTTCATCATTTCTCCTAAAAGGGAGAGATTTGGAGAATAGAGATTGGAGATTGGGAACGGCGACGCTATCCCTACCCCAATCTCTTAATCTCCAATCTCTTAATCTCTAAAACCTCATCTCCCCGGCGGGAAAACATGAATCTCGTCACCAGGGTTCAATGCCACGGCTGGGCCGCCGATGTAGCTGATATCCTTGCCGTTGAGCAGCACGCGCCACATCGGCTTCACGGCGTAGACACGATTGACGGTGAGCCAGGGCGTGCCGTGGCTGTCCACCCGCTCCCCATCCGCCCAGGCCACGTCAAAGACTTCCGCGCGGCTTTGCGGATAGTAGTTAAAAAACTTGCGCAGCCCAGTTTCCACAGTCGCCCCGCGATCCACATGAATGGTCACCTGCTGGGCGCCGGTCACAGTGCGCATCCGCCCGAAGAGCACAAACGGCACGCTAAAGTCACCGCGGTCAAGCGCCAGCGCGGTCTGATACCCCATCAGCATCAAATGAAGGTGCAGGGTGAGCACCTTGTTCCAGCCGGCCAGCGCCAGCGGCGCCAGGGCGTGGCCGGGCATCTCTTCCATGATAAAGCGGGCAAAGGTGGCGTTGACCAGGCTGATCGAGCCGGTGACATAGATCGGCGGCACGTGGGCGCGCCGCGGGCCGTGGGCGGCATGAAGCTTGCCGGCGCGAAAAAGGTAATGAGCGAAATCGGCGCTGAAATCCATCCCCAGCAGTCGCGCCAGCCATACCGTGAAGAAGCGGCGCCGTTCAGACAGATGCGCAGGATCCGCGCCATTTTCCCAGCCGAGAATGGCGGCAGTCTCGTGATTGTGCAGCAGATAGTCGTAGGTGGCGACGACCAGTTCGTGGCCGCGGCGAAAGAGCGCCTCGACGGTGCTGAGCATCGCGTCCATTTCCGCGTCGCTAAGCGCCACGAACTCGCGCATGCGCGCCCATTCTGCTTCAGGCAACGGCTCCAACCCATCAAGTTGCCAGCGTTCGGGGTTGCCGAAGCCATTCAAACCGGCAAATGGGTTGTGGCTGTGTTCGGTCTCAGTTGCGTGCATACCTGCCCTCCTTCTGCTCGTTCCGTCACTATCCGATCCAGCGCGTCATCCGTTTGCGGATCGCACGCCCGATCAGCTTGCCGAGATGGCGCGGGTAGACGCGCTCCTGGCAGGTGATGCGCAGCGTCCAGAGCGCCTCCGACTCATTGTGCAGGCTGTGTGCGCTGCCCGCGGGCACAAAGACGCAGCGGCCGGGCGCGCTGACGACGGATCTTCCATCCACTTCGATGATGCCTTCACCTTCGAGTATATCGAACAGTTCATGCTTGTTTTCGTGCGCGTGGGATTCAATGGCGCCGCCGGGCGGCACCACCAGTAGATAAGCGTGCAGTTCCTCACCGGCAAACAAGCGCACCAGTTGCACATCGCGCGCGTGGACATTTCGATAGCTGAAAACGTTGATCTGGCCGGCTTGCAGTGTCTCTAGTTCCATCATGAATTATCTTCGTTGCTAATGTTCTCGCTTCAGCCCGCATCACGAAGGCAGCGTCAATACCAGTGACGCGGCCTTCGTGATGCGCAGCCAGGCAGCCTGTTACTGTTGGTGAATCGAACGGACGTAGGCGACGATGTCCACGATCTCCTGCTCAGACATGGCCGGGTTGCCGCCTTTGGGAGGCATGGAAACGCCGGTCGTGTTGAGCGGATCGCCCGCATCACGGCCTGTTTTGATAAACTCGACCAATTGTGCGTCGCTCTGTGTCGCCACCCATTCACTGGTGGTCAGGTCTTTGCCCAAGCCGGTGACGCCCTTAGCGTCCGGCCCATGACAGGCGATACAGATCATAGAGTAGATCTTGGCGCCGTTGGCGGCATCGCCGGCCGGTGCGGCTGCTACTACTTCCGCCGCCGTCGGTTCCACCGCTGCCGGCGCCGGTGTTGCGGTCGCTTCCGGCTTATCGTCGCCGCCACACGCTGCCAACGCCATGATCGACAGCACAAGGATCGTCACTAGCATAACTCGCTTAAACATCATTCACTCCTCCAAAAAATTGTCGAATAAATTTGTAAAGAAGGGGAGAGGGAAGACAAGGAATAAGGGGAGACAAGGAGAAGAAGAGAAAGATTGATTTCCACCCTGTCTCCTTGTCTCCCCCTCTCCCTGTCTTCTAATCTCCCTGTTTCCCTAACTGACTCCAATCGAACACAGCGCCTGCGGTTTCGGCGGCAAGTTGTTCGGCCGCGGCTTTGTCGGCAAACGCCGCGATGCCGTGACCCATCGGCGACATGATCGCAGTGCTCACCACGTAGGAGGCGCCTTCGGCCTCGATCCACTCCTCGCTATTGTAGTCGTGCACCCAGATGCCCGCCGGGGTCAACTCGCTGTGCGCCCGCATGTAGCTGAGCATGTCGCCGATATCGTCGAAGGGCAGGCTCTTGAAGCGCCCCTCGCTTTCAGCATAGGCGAACGAGCTGGCATATTTGGGCTGGCTGATGATCATGCCGCATTCTGTGCAGATCGTCTCGCCAAAGCGGATCTTGGCGGGCTCCGGCGTGCCTGGGCCGCCGCCGCACGCCGCCAACACCACCATCACGATTGCAAACAGCCAGCGTAGCTGCATTGAAACTTTCATACGTTTCTCACCCATCAAACTTTGCATTGTGAACTGACAATTGTGACTTGCGCCGCCCCTCGCAACTCGCCCCTCGCAACTCGCAACTCTCTACAGATCGCCGCGCAGATGAAAGCGCGCATACGCCGCCAGCGCCGGGATGACGATCCAGCACGCCGTCAACGCGAGAAAGACGCCGCGCAACTGCTCGCCATATTCCTGCATGGCATAGATGCCCGCGGGGCCGAGCAGGTCGAGCGTAGCGTTGATGTCGAGAATCGACGCCATTTTGAAAACCTGCAACGGGTTGAGCAGCGACAGCCAAAGCAGTTGCTCCACCGGCAGCCGCATTGTAATCGCCGTGCCCATCAGCCCCAAATCGCCCAGAAAAACAAAGGTGAGCCACAGAAACAGCCCGATCCCGATCGCAACGCCCGAGCGCTTGGTCAGCGCCGAGACGAGAAAGCCGACGCTAAGCATGGTCAGGCTGAGCAAAAAGGTCTGCCACACAAGGCTGATGTAGGCCAGCGGTGAGCCGGCGCCACTGGCCAGCGCCAGCACGACGCCTGCAATGCCAAAGCCCAGCCCCAACGAGGCCAGCAGACTCAACGCCAGGCCGAGATATTTACCCGCAAAGACTTCGATGCGCGTGACCGGCTGCGCCAGCAGATAGGCCAGCGTGCCCTGCTCCTGCTCCTGCGCCAGGCTCTGCGCGCCGACGGTGAGCGCCATCAGCGGGATGATGAGCAGCACCAGGTTGATCAGGCTGGCCGCGGTGCGGCCGAAGCCCGCAAAGCCGGCAATGCCCGCGCCTGCCAGCGACATATAGGAAAGCGCCAGCGACAACCCAATAAAGGCAATCGTGTAAAGTAAGAACCAGCGATTATGCAACGCATCGCGCAACTCTTTCTGCGCCAGCGGCCAAACAATATTTATATTCATAGCTTATTCCATCTCAAAATCGATCACCTCGATGTCGGCGCGGCCCAGCACGTGGATGGGGCGCGCCTTTTCACCGTGGGCAACGTCGACAATTACGCCGATGCCGTTGCGGCGCACGGCCAGCCCGTCATCGCGCAGGATCGCCAGCGCGTGGTCGAGCTGATCGCCAGGCACCACGAACTTGACCTGCGTGCGTAGGCCGATGCGCTGCGCCAGCGCGCTCGACGGGCAGGTGAATTGCAACTGACCTTGCTCCATCACGGCGACCTCGTCGGCCAGCGTTTCGACCTCTTCGATGCGATGCGAGGTGAAGACGATCGTCTTGCCAGCTTGCTTGACTTGCGTGAGCAGTTGCAGAAGTTGGCTGCGCGCGGCGGTGTCGAGGTTGGAGGTCGGCTCATCCATCACCAGCACGGGCGGGTCCGCCAGCAGCGCCAACCCCAGCGCCAGTCGCTGCTTCATGCCGCCGGAAAGCGCGCCCACCGGCTTGGCTTGATGTTCGGCCAACCCCACCTGTTCGAGCACCGGCGCAATATGCGTGCGCGGCGCACCTCTGAGACGAGCATAGAACTCGGCCATGTCAAAGGTAGTCATTTCCTTGTAAAAGGCTAACTCTTGCGGCACATAGCCAATGCGCTGACGCGCCGCACGGCCCTGGCGTCGCACGTCGCAGCCATCCACTGTGATCTGCCCATCAAAACGCAGCAGACCAAGCAGACATTTGATCACGGTCGTCTTGCCTGCGCCGTTGACGCCCCACAGCGCCACCGCGCCCTGCGCCGGCACATGCAGCGTCAAGTGATCGACGGCGGTAAATTTTCCATAACGTTTCGTGAGATCAACAAACTCAATCATGATTGATTCCAAGCAATGTTTTAATCAGACAGGGTGGCCGTGGCGTCGGCGGATTTGCGCGGCAAGATGCGAGGCAGCCGTCTGTCGAGACGGAGGCCGGCAACCAGCACGCCACATGCCAGTAAAATCATCGCCAGGGCCGTGCCCAGATTGGCGGCCACGGGCGGCGCCTCCATGCCTGGCGCCGGCGGCAACGCGGGCGGCTGCGTCAACGGCGCCGGGTCGCTCATGCGCACCTGAGGCGCAAAAAGCGGAAAAGCTTTGGCAGCCAGGTCCAGCGCATCGCTGGCCGGGCTGAGTTGAAACAAGCGCAATTCCGGTCGTGTGCCCAACAGGCTGTCGAACAGACTCTTGCTGGTGTAGGGCAGGTCGCCGATGGCGTCGCCGTCGGCGTCGAAACCGGCGTAGTCGCTCCAGTAATTGCCACGCCCATCGACTGCCCACTCGTTGCGCATCAGATCGCCGCCGCCCGCCACGTTGACCTGTTCGCCGTTGTCGAGCAGGATGTTGTCCTGGAAACGATTGCGCCGCGTGTTGGGCAGCAGTTCCAGCCCGATCTCGTTGTAGGCAAGGAGGTTGTTGCGATAGGTGACGGTCGTCTCCGGCTGCAGTGGTGAAGCATCTGAGTAGACGCCCGCGCGATTGTTGACGATGCGATTGCCCTCCAGCAGCACGTCGCTGGCCTCCTTGAGACCGATGCCGTAGCCGCTCGGCCCGCGGTTGCTGTCAAGCAAATTCTGTCGCATCTCAAAAACGTTTCCGTACATCACATAGATGCCGACCGAATTGTCGCGGAAGATGTTGTACTCGATCAGATGATGATCGGATTGCATTATGTGCAGCCCGTAGCGCCCGTTGGCGAAATCATTGTCGCGCACGATGCTGTAGGGTGAATACCAGAGGATGGCGTCGCGCGTGTCGCGCATCACGTTAGCCTCGATCAGCGTGCGCGGGCTGTAGAAAACCTTCAAGCCATCTCCGCGCCGTGAAATCGGCAAATCCATGCCGCGGATCGTGTTGCCGCGCACAACGCTGTCCGCTGCCTGCTGCAGATAGATGCCAAAGAGCGCATCCTCGATCCGGTTGTTTTCCAACACCGTATTGGCGCCGGTCGAACGAATGCCCGCATCCTCGCGGTCGAGCGAAATGCCCGTCCCGCGCACGACAAAGCCGCGCACTGTCACATCCGGCGCCTCGATCAAGATTACATCACCGCTGCCATCGCCCTGAATCACCGGCCAGGCTTGCCCTTCCAGCGTCAACGGCTTGTCGATCAGCAGCGGCGCGTGATAGGTTCCGGCCGGTATTACCAGCGTGTCGCCAGGTGCGGCTGCATCGATCATCGCCTGCAGGCTGACATGACCGCACTGCGTGGTTTCCGGCAACGCCGTGCTCGTCGCGTCGGCTTGCGCCTGCAGGGGAAGCGCCTGGCCGAATGAGAGAAACAAGCTCACCATCAATAGAAGGATCGCCGTTCTCGCCCGCTTCAATGCCTTTGTCTGCACCGCACCACTCCTGACTGACCACAATTCACAATTCACAATTCGTAGCGTCATCAACCCGCCTGACCCAACTCCTGCTCCTGCGCCTCCACCAGCGGCTTGTACGCGCGACGATGAAAGAACAGCCCCACCAGGATCAACCCTGACGCCCACAGCGACAGCCAGAATCCACTCAACAGCCGGGGCACAGTGCTGAATTGCGCAATCGTCCCCGTCCACAGCACCGGCGGGATAAAGGGATCCACACTGCTGGAAAGCGCCGCGGTCGGGTCTAGATTCAGCCCAAAATTGGCAAGCCAGAACTGCAAGTCCACTAAAAAGAAGACCGGCAGCAGCAGCGCCGGCAGCGCCAGCAGTGCGGCCCACCGGCTATGCACGAATGCTGCCGCCAGGATCAACATTGCCAGCGCAATGATGCCAAAAACCGAAATCGACTGCTCAAAGACAGCCGCTTCCGACAGCGGACGCATCCCGATGTAATGGTTCAACCCGTCGATCTCGTGGACGTCGCCGGTCATCCGGTTGACGTAGGCAGTGACGTAAAGTCCCGCCGGATACTGCGGCGCATTCAGTTTTAAGCGCCACCACGGTCGCTGGATCGAAATGATCAGCAACACCGCAGCCGCCACAAAGAGCAGCGTAGGAATGATGTATCGCGCGCTGTTCGCTTTGAAATCGTCGGCCGGAATACGCGGCCCTAAAATTTTATCAATTTCGCCAGACATCGTTTGCGTCCTTTGGTTTGAAGAGAAGGGCGGGAGGGAAAGAAAGAGAGAAGGGGAGACAAGGAGAAATAAGACTTCGTGCAATCTCCCAATCTCCCAATCTCTCCGTCTCCCCCTCTCCCTGTCTCTCTTTACTTCGCGGCCTCTACCTCTGCTTGTGGCGCCACCATCATGTAGCCCATCATCTCCAGATGCAGCGCCGAGCAGAACTCGGTGCAGTAGTAGGCGTAGGTGCCGTCATGTTCTGCCACGAATTGGAAGGTGGCAGTCTCACCTGGCTCGATGCTGAGGCTCAGATTCTGCCCGCCCAGGTCGAAGCCGTGGGTGGCGTCCGGCGCCGTCTCGATGTTGGTGATGTGCCAGGTGACATTGTCGCCCTGGTTCAGCGTCACGTGTTCGGGCGTCAGATGCGACCGGATCGAGGTCATGAAGATCGTCACGTTGTTACCGTCACGCTCGATGCGCTCCTCCCCGGCCAGCGTGGCAAACTCCGACGGCGCCTGAGCAATTGGATCCCAACCCGTCTCTGGATAAACTTCCCACGCCTTGATCTTGTCGGCCTTGATCATCTGGGCGTAGTGCGGCTCGCCGATGCCCATCGGCATGTCGTAGATCACGCTCATCGTGTCGCTGCCGATGTCGAGCAACTGCTCGTTCTGCGGCTTCAGCGGGCCAACGGACAGGAAACGATCCACCGACCATTTATTCAGCGCCACCAGATACTGCCCATCCGGGCTGACCGTGTCGCCTTCCGCGGCCGCAATGTGTCCTACATTGTACTGCACCGGCAGTTTTTCCAACAGTTTGTAGCCGGCCGGGTCTTCGCCGCCCAGCGACCATTTGGCGATGGCGCTGTCCAGGAAGAGGCTTGTGTAGGCATTGCCCTGACCATCATACTGCGTGTGCAGCGGCCCTAGGCCCAACTCGACCTGCGTCAGCATCACTTCGTCGAAATCTAGCACGGGGATGCCGAATTCGTCCTTGGTCCAGTTGCCGCCCTCGATCGCCTTCATGATCTTGTCAAAGGAGTAGATCGTCACGTGCGGGTCGAGCTTGCCGGCAACAGTCAGGTATTTGCCGTCCGGCGTCACGTCCACACCGTGCGGGCTCTTCGGCTCCGGCGCCAGGAAGAGGATGCCTTCTTCCACCGCGGTCGGGATGCGAATCACGCGCATGCCGTTCATGACCTCGGTCTTGCCCGCCTGCTCCGCTACTTCTGCGGCTTTCTTCCAGTTGAAGATGTGCATGTAATCCATATCGCGCTGGCTGACGCCCGCTTCGAAGGGTGGGTTGCCCGACTCAACGCCGCCGGTCGCCAATTCGGTGTTGAAGCTGTTGCAGAAGGCCCAGCCGTCCGAGACCAACTTGCCGGCGTCACAGAGATCCTGCCAGTAGGGCGGAATCTCGATGCTGAAGGAATTCTCCAGGTCGATGCGACCCTTTTCGCGGTCGAACTTGTACATCGTAATCAGGCCGCGATACTTCTCTTTGTACTCGCTGATCGGTGCGTATTCCCAACCCAACGGCGTGCCGTATTGGCTGGACTGAATCACGTACTCGGTGTTCGGCGGCACAAAGGCTGACCCATGATTGCTGATCAGGTTGGGGTCCTTGACGATCTGTTTGGTTTCAAAGTCGCGCAGGTCGACCACCGCCACACGCGCGCTGGCCTTGTCGTTGATGAAGAGCCACTGGCCGTCATAGTCGCCGTTGGTTTCGCTCAGCGCGGGGTGATGCGTGTCGCCCATGCGAATTTTCGTGCCGTCCACATTGCCGCCGTCCAGCACTGCTTCCGAGCCGACCTCGCCATAGCCATAGCCCTGCCACGATTCCGGCGTGAAGACGGCGATGTTTTTCAGGATGCGCATCGACGGCACGCCAATGACGATGACGCTGCCCGATTGACCGCCCGATGTGAAGAGATAGTACTCGTCCATCTTGCCGCTGGGTACATAAGTCTTGAGCGCGGCGCGAATGTCCTGCGGCGTCAACCCGCGCGCATTCGCCACTTCCAACGCGTCAGCCGGCAGCCCGCCGCCCTCTACGCTCACCGGCGCCGTGGTGGCCGTGGCCGTAGGCTCCGGTTCGTCGTCGTTGCAGGCGGTCAGCAGCATCGCCAACGCTGCCACCAAAAACATAATCGCAATTAACCTTCTCATACATCGTTCTCCTTTTTCCAAATCGACTCTTATTGAACAGACAGGGCGAGCATTATAACGAAATGCATCCTTGTCTTTTACCCGTTTATTTCCCCTGAGCATCTCCAAAGACCACCAGAAAGGGCAGCGCAATCGCCTGCGTCGGACAGATATCTTCGCAGAGCGTGCAATAGGTGCACTGTTCCGGATAGAGCAACACCGCTTTCTCCGCCACCTGCGCCAGGGCCTGCGTCGGGCAAATCTCGACGCAGCGTTCGCAACCGGTGCAGCGTCTGGCGTCAATTCGTGGCAGCGGCCATACGTCCATCTGGCAACCTCCTGTGTCATCGCGGGGAGCTACTTATTGCCAGGAGGATACAGGCGCGAGATAATCTGCGCTGCGACTAAAGTCTCATGTATGTCTCAGGTCATCGCCTCCATCGTGAAATAGACCCTGGCGCCGGCGCGCAGACTCATTTCGTGCGGCGCGCATGGTATACTAGTAGGGCTAAAACCTTCCGAACAGATGAGGTTGACGATTCGGAAGAATAGATGATCCGACCAGAAACAGAGAAGAGGCCTCCTCGTATGCGCTCTCACGCCCATGTTGTCATCGTCGGCGCCGGCATTGCTGGCTGTAGCGCCGCCTATCATCTCGCCCAACTTGGTTGGAAGGACGTCCTCGTCGTCGACAAGGGGCCACTGTTTGAGACCGGCGGCTCCACCAGCCATGCGCCCGGCCTCATCTTTCAAACCAACTATTCCCAAATGATGACCGAGTTCGCCAAGTACACAGTGGCAATGCTCAAGCCGCTGCGCTATCAGGACGAGCCGTGTCTTTACCAGGTCGGTGGCATCGAGGTCGCGTACACGCCGGAGCGGTGGACAGAGCTCAAGCGCAAACAAGGCGTGGCGATGAGCTACAAGCTGGAAAGCCATCTCCTGACGCCACAGGAAGTCAAGGCCAGGCTCCCGATCATCGACGAACGGGTGATTCACGGCGGCTATTTCGTGCCGACGGACAGCGACGTGCGCGGCTGGCAATGTGCGGCGGCGCTGGCCGAGCTGGCCATGGCGCAAGGCGTGGAGTTCATTGGCGGCGTCACGGTGGAGGATATTCAGGCGCAGAATGGCCGCGTGCGCCGCGTCGTCACCGACCAGGGCGTGGTCGAGTGTGAACATGTGTTGCTCTGCACGAACGTGTGGGCTTCGGTGCTGGCGAAGAAGGTGGGCATCCGCTTTCCACTGTTGGGCGTCGAGCATCAATACGCCATCACCGAGCCGCTGGAAGAACTGGCCGCGGACAAAGATCGCTTCATTACCCACCCGATCCTGCGCCACCAGGATTTCTCGCTTTATTATCGCCAGGTTTACGACAGCTACGGGATCGGCAATTATCGCCACAAGTCGCTGCTTTTCGATGGTGATGCCGTTGGCGCACGCGCGGAACGCGCGTTTACGCCGGAAGACTGGAAAGTCTGCCAGCGCGCCAGCGAGGAACTGCTGCCACCGCTCAAGGGTAAGCACTTTATCCGCCAGTTCAACGGCTTCATGGCCTTTAGCAACGACCTCTATCCCATCGTCGGGCAGACCAGCCTGCGCGGCCTGTGGGCGGCGTTGGGCGTGTGGGTGACTCATGCGGGCGGCGTCGGCAAGGCGATTGCCGAGTTGATGACCCACGGCGAGACGGAGTGTGACATCCGCGAGGCGGACATCAGCCGCTTCCATCTGCACGACTACACCAAGTCCTACATGAAGGCGCGCATCGACCGCCAATACCAGGAAGTCTACGACATCGTTCATCCGTTGCAACAGATCGAAAAGCCGCGCAACGTGCGGCTGGCGCCTTTTCACCAGCGGCTGGTCGAGCAGGAGGGCGTCTTCTTTGCCAACGCTGGTTGGGAAGTCCCCCAGTGGTACGCGTCGAACGCCGGTCTAGTGGAGGAATACCACGATCACATTCCGTCGCGCGAGGGGTGGGCCGCGCGCCACTGGTCGCGCATTCAAGGCGCCGAGCACCTGGCGACGCGCGACCGCGCCGGCATCTTCAACTTGAGCACCTTCACCAAGATCGAGGTGGGCGGCCCAGGTGCGCTGAGTTTCCTCGAGTCAATCTGCGCCAACCGCATCGACCGGCCGGTGGGCACGATCGTCTACACCGCGCTGTGCAACAGCCGCGGCGGCATCGTCGCCGACCTCACCGTCAGCCGTCTGGAGGAGGATCGTTTCTGGATCCTGACCGGTGGCGGCGTCGGCCCGCACGATTTTGCCTGGATTCGCCAGCACGCGCCCACGCAGGGCGCGGTCACGCTGCGCAACATGGGCGGGCAGGTCACGACCGTGGGGCTGTGGGGGCCGCGGGCGCGCGACATCTTGCAGCCGCTTGTCGAAGAAGACATCTCAAACGCAGCGTTTCCCTTTTACACGGTGCGCTCCTTGCAGATTGAAAGCGTGCCGGCGCTGGCGTTGCGCCTCTCCTACGCGGGCGAGTTGGGCTGGGAGATCTATGCGCCCAGCGAATACGGGCTGCGCCTGTGGGATCTCTTGTGGGAGGCGGGGCGGCCCCACGGACTCGTGGCGGGCGGCGCGGGCGCGTTCGATTCGCTGCGGTTGGAAAAGGGGTATCGGCTGTGGGGGAGCGACATTCACAGCGAGTACAACCCCTTTGAAGCTGGGCTAGGCCGGGCAGTGCGGCTGGATAAGGGCTACTTCCTGGGGCGCGATGCGCTGCTAAAGGCCAGGCATCGGATTGAGCGCAAGCTCTGCTGTCTGACCTTTGACGTTCCCGACGTGGTGGCTTTGGGCAAAGAGCCGATCCTGGTGAATGGCCGCGTGCTGGGTTATGTGACGAGCGCCAACTATGGCTACACCGTCGGCAAGTACATCCTCTATGGCTATCTGCCCCACGAATACGCCGCGCCGCGCACCAAGGTGGAGGTGCAGGTTTTTGGCCGCCGCTATCCCGCCACCGTCACGCCCGAGCCGCTGTTCGACCCGAAGCATGAGCGGATGAAAGGATAAGGCAGACATCAGGGTTTGGCCTGCCGTGTATTTCTCTCGCAATCTTCGCCATCTGCATCATTTGCGGGCTATTCTTTTCGTTTTTTCGCCTAAGGTCATCACTGGTAAGCTTGGCATTACAATGGTTGCTACGCAGGTGTATCAGGTCGATCCATACCAGCCCGACCCCGCGGCGATTACTGCGGCCGCGCAGGCATTGGCGGCTGGGCGTCTGGTCGCCTTTCCCACCGAGACGGTTTATGGTCTCGGCGCCAATGCGCTCGACCCGGCGGCCGTGGCGCGCATCTTTGCCGCCAAGCAGCGCCCTTTCACCGACCCGCTGATCGTCCATCTTGCCGCAGCCGCGCAGATCACGCAGGTGGCGACCGCGCTTCCCCCAGAGGTGGCTGCGTTGGCGGCGCGCTTCTGGCCCGGCCCGCTGACGCTGGTGCTGCGCCGCGGCCCACACGTCGCGCCGAACGTTTCCGCGGGGCGCGAGAGTGTGGCCGTGCGCGTGCCCGCGCACCCGGTCGCCCATGCCTTGTTGCTGGCTTGCGGGCTGCCCATCGCCGCGCCGAGCGCCAATTTGTTCAGCCGTCCCAGCCCGACCACCGCGCGGCATGTGCTCGACGACCTGGCAGGCCGCGTCGATCTTGTGCTCGACGGCGGGGCGACGACGATCGGGCTGGAATCGACAGTAGTCGATCTGACGCAGACGCCGCCGGTGCTGCTGCGACCGGGAGGCGTGGGAGTGGCGGCATTGCGCACCCTGCTGCCCGACCTGCGCGCACCAAGCACGCCAGTGGTCGTGACGGATACAGAAGCGGCGTCATCGCCAGGGACGCTGCTCAAGCACTACGCGCCGCGCACACCCATGATCCTGCTGCACGGCGCGGCGGGCGATGACGATCAGCTCGTTCACATGCTGGTGCGTACACTTTATACACGCGGGCTGCGCGTTGGCCTGCTGCTGCCCGACGAAGAGATCGCCCACTATGCCGACCTGCGCGCCGATCTGGTTTCGCTCGGCCCGGCGCAGGACATGGCCGCGATCGGGCGTTTCCTCTTTGCACGGCTGCGCGAGGCGGACAGCCTGGGAGTCGACGTGATCCTGGCGCGCCCGGTGGCAGAGCAAGCCGCAGAGGGCGGCATCGGCCTGGCGATCCGCGACCGCCTTTTCCGCGCCGCCGAAGGTTGCGCCATCGACGCCGCGGATCCGGCTGCGCTGGAGATCGTGTTGCGTGTGGTAAGAAGAAGAAGAATAGAGCGCGGATAAGACGGATGGGGCGGATGGGTGCGGATCAGAATGAGTTTCCCAAACGTGCACCTGCAACTTCATCAGGATGATGTTTTACTTGCCAATCCTCTGGACGGACGGTATAGTTGCAGCCAGAAAACTTTAATTACAACAAGATTGCAAGACGGTGCAAGGAGACCACGGTCATGACAGCAAAGATCGGTATTTTCTTTGGCAGTAGCACCGGCTGTACGGAACGCGTCGCCCACATGATCAAAGACGAGATCGAAGCCACCGGTGCAGCCACGTGCGAGGTAATGGTTATTTCGGCGACCAATGCCAAGCAATTTTCTAAGTTCGACTATCTCCTGTTCGGCGCCTCAACCTGGAACATCGGTGAGTTGCAGGACGACTGGGGGTTGACGCTGCCCGTGTTGACCAGCGAAGGACTTACGGGGAAGAAGGTGGCGCTCTTTGGTTGCGGCGACCAGTTTGGTTATTCCAGCAGCTTTGCCGATGCGCTCGGCCTCATCGGCGACCG
>Ga0154020_10000938_pt1 | contig 35946 bp, 31 predicted proteins | sample Klosneuvirus_201_FD_109709 | JGI IMG/M metagenome (GOLD analysis project Ga0154020, IMG submission 109709) | Active sludge microbial communities from wastewater, Klosterneuburg, Austria - Klosneuvirus_20160825_MG | ecosystem: Engineered > WWTP > Aerobic digester > Activated sludge | place...
CGAAAGACGGTTTCAGCAAGCGCACGCATTTGCGGCACGAGCTCCTGGGGGAGCATGCACGCAAGCGACCGGGGTCCCATTCCGATAGCGTACTGTGAAAGCGACGGGCGTTTCTACTGTAAAAACGGAGGAAGTTTATGGATGGGCCATTACAGATCGGCGAAACCGCTCAGGTTTTGGGCCGAGCGGCGTGCGAGAAGCTGCCCAACCAGCCGAAGGCAGCGACGCAAGCCGACTGTTTACGGAGACAGGCCGGCGCTGTTGAGCGCAGCGACCTGGCCTTCGAGTCGATCGGCTAGCTCGTCGATGGCGTCTTTGCCGAACGACTCACTAAACAGGTAGGGCAGGTGCAGCTGAGGCAGCGGTAGCTCGCGGTGGAGACGCTGGACGTGCTGTTCGTTGAGCTGGGCGCGATAGCGATGGAGCCGCGCCGCCCGCAGCACCGGACCAAGCAGCGGATCGGCCAGCGCCGAAGCGGAACGCAGCAGCTCATCGAGCCCGAGCTTGGGCAGGCCGCTCGACAGCCGAGGCGGATAGAGGCGATTGACCACCACGGGACCACGCGGCAGCGTCAGCTCTTGCAGACCCCGCGCCAGCTGGAGCGTCTCGGTGACCGGTAGATCCTCGGCCAGCGTCGTCAGCACCGTCAGACAGCGCTTGGGGTCGGTGAGCAGCCTCCAGTTGTCACGCGCCGGCCCGGTCAGCGGCCCCTCGGGAACCGTGTCGAGAATGACCTTGGGAATCCGCAGCAGCGTCAGCACATGCCCAGTCGCCGGTCCGTCGAGGACCACCAGATCGAAGCGCGGCCTCCCGCCCACTTGCTCGGTGGTGTGAAACCAAGTCTTGCCGAGCATCGCGTAGTCGTACAGCCCCGGCACCGCCCGCAGGAACGCTCGCACCACATCGCGCTCGAATACCTGGCGGTACAGAAACGACGAGTGCATGACCATCATGCCGTACTCGCGCAGCGACGACTCCGGGGTCATGTTGACCGCCCACAGGTTGTCGCGAACCTGGGCGACCTCGGAAAAGTCGCGCTCGACGCCGAACAGCTCACGAATGCGATTTTTGCTGCGGGTCTGGGCGAGGAGCACCCGCTTGCCTTGCCGCGCCGCCAGCACTGCCAGCGCACACGCCACGGTCGTCCGACCGACGCCACCCTTGCCAGCGACGATGAGAAGGCGCCTCCCGAGCAGCTCTCCGACAAACGAAGCTGGAAGCGGACTCGGCGAAGCGGACATGGCGTCGGAGGCACCTGACATGGTTACGCCAGCGAGGGTAGCGACCGCCCACGGGTGTGTCAACGACGGTGGCTCGGGGAGACTCCACTTTCGCAACAAACTGCTATGCTGCGCGCCACCATGAGTTCGCCCTTTTATGCCGTCGATACCAAGCAGAGCTTTCCCAAGCTCGAGGAGAAGATCCTCGCCTTCTGGCAAGAGAGCAAGGTCTTCGAGGAGAGCTTGGCGGAGCTTGACCCCCTGACCGGCCAGCCCAAGCCGCTGTTCGTGTTTTATGAGGGCCCACCAACGGCAAATGGCAAGCCGGGCATCCACCACGTCCTCGCCCGCGCCTTCAAAGACGTCATCCCTCGCTACAAGACGATGCGCGGCTATCGCGTGCCTCGCAAAGCGGGCTGGGACTGCCACGGTCTCCCCGTCGAGGTCGAGGTCGAAAAGCGGCTCGGTCTGCGCGGCAAGCAGCAGATCGAAGAGCTGGGCATCGCCGAGTTCAACCGTCAGTGTCGAGAGAGCGTGTTCCGCTACATCGGCGAGTGGGACAAGCTGACCGAGAGAATTGCCTTCTGGGTCGATACCGAGCATCCGTACCGCACCCTCGACAACGACTACATCGAGTCGTGCTGGTCGCTGCTCAAGACGCTGTGGGACAAGAGCCTACTTATCCGCGACTACAAGGTCACCAAGCACTGTCCGCGCTGTGGCACCTCGCTCGCCGAGGCGGAAGCCGGTCAGGGCATGAAAGAGGACGTGGAAGATCCGTCGGTGTACGTGCGGCTGCGGCTCCTGCCAGGTCAGAAGCTGCCCTGCCCGCCCGAGGTCACATCGGACGGCAATGTCTCAATCCTGATCTGGACGACGACGCCCTGGACGCTGCCCGCCAATACCGCCGCGGCGCTCAGCGACAAGGCCAGCTACGCCTGCTACAAGATCCCTGGCGACGACAAGCGGGCCGAGGAATACGTCATCCTCCTCGCCAGCCAGGCCGAGTCGGTCCTCAAAGGCTCCAAGGCCGAGCGAGTGGCCACGGACCTCGTCGGCGAAAAGCTAGTCGGGCTGCGCTATCAGCCGCTGTTTGACTGCCACTTCAACCTCCACGGCCAGCTTGTCGATCCGAGCCGAGCCTACCGCACCATCACCGATTCCTCCGTCGAGGCGGGCGAAGGGACCGGCATCGTCCACATCGCGCCGGCGTACGGTGACTTGGAAGTGGGCCGCCGCCACGATCTGCCGGTGCTGTTCTCCGTCGGTCTCGATGGCCTGGTGCTGCCCGCGCTGCCCAAGTTTGCCGGCAAGTTTTTCAAAGAAGCCGACCCGCTCATCATTCGCGATCTCAAAGAGCGAGGACTGCTGTGGTCGTCGGGGCGTATCCGTCACAGCTACCCGTTCTGTTGGCGCTGCGACACGCCGCTGCTCTACTTCGCCAAGACGAGCTGGTACATCAAAACCACGGCGGTCCGTGAGCAGCTCCTCGAACAAAACCAGCGCATCAACTGGTATCCCGAGCACATCCGCGACGGGCGCTTCGGTGACTGGCTGCGCAACAACGTCGACTGGGCGATCTCTCGCGAGCGCTACTGGGGCACGCCGCTGCCGCTGTGGATCTGTGACGGCTGCGGCGACATCGAGTGCATTGGCAGCATCGGCGAGCTGTCGGCGCGCGTCGGTCGCACGGTCCAAAGCGACGAAGCCTTCGATCTGCACCGCCCCTATGTCGACTCGCTGACGTGGAGCTGCCCAAGCTGCCAAAGTGGCACGCGGCGACGCATCCGCGACGTCATCGACTGCTGGTTTGACTCGGGCGCGATGCCGTTTGCGCAGCATCACTTCCCGCTGGAACACAAGGACAACTTCGGCCAGCTGTTCCCGGCGGCTTTCATCAGCGAGGGCGTCGACCAGACCCGTGGCTGGTTTTACACCCTGCATGCGCTCGGAGTGCTTTTGCGCGGCCGTCCGGCGTTTGAGAACTGCATCGTGCTCGGGCACATTCTCGACGACCAAGGTCGCAAGATGTCGAAGCGGCTGGGCAACATCGTCGACCCCTGGGCCGTGCTCAACGCCGAGGGTGCTGACGCGCTGCGTTATTACCTCTACACCGCGTCACCGCCGGGGCAGCCTCGCCGCTTCTCGCAGGCGCTGGTGCAGAAGTCGCTGCGACAGTTTTTGCTGACGCTGTGGAACTGCTACAGCTTCTACGTCACCTATGCCGAGGTCGAGTTCGATCGGCTCGGCAAGGACGAGGTGCCAGCGACGGAGAGGCCGCAGATCGACCAGTGGATCTTGGGCTCGCTGCACAAGCTGACCCAGCAGACGACGGCGCTGCTCGAGCGCTACGACCTGACGCTGGCGGCACGCGGCATCGCGGACTTCGTCGACACCTTGTCGAACTGGTACGTCCGTCGCTGTCGTGATCGTTTCTGGGCCAGCCTCGATGGTCCGGGGGGTGAGATCGGCGGCCCGCTCGAAAAGGACAAGCGCGCGGCCTACCAGACGCTCCATAGCTGCCTGACCACCGTCGCGCAGCTGGTCGCGCCGTTCGCGCCGTTTGTCGCCGAGGAGCTGTGGCAGAACCTGCGACGGCGGATCGATCCGCAGGCGCCGCGCTCGGTGCATCTGTCGCGCTGGCCCGAGGCTGACACCCAGCTGCTCTCGCTCACCGAACAGCTGCGGGCGGACATGGAAGTGGCGCTCAAGGCGGTCTCCCTCGGGCGGGCAGCCCGCCAAGACCAAAATCTCAAGACCCGGCAGCCGCTCCGGGCGGCGCTGCTGCAGGTTCCATCGGCGGCGGCCCGACGGGCGCTCGAGCGCTTCCGATCCGAGGTCTGCGAGGAGCTGAACGTCGAGGAGCTGTCGTTCGCCGAGGAGGGCCAAGAGCTGGTCCGCTACTCGCTGCGACCCAACCTACCCAAGCTCGGCAAGAAGCTCGGCAAGCGGGTGAAGCTGATTCAAGATGCGATGGCGGCGCTGTCCGTCGAGCAAGTGAAGCAGATTGCGATCTCGGTGCTCGGCGAGCGCCCAGTGATGATGCAGACGGCGGAAGGGCCGATCGAGCTGCTCGCCGATGAGATTCTGCTATCGGCGCAGTCGGCGGAGGGGCTGGCGGCTCGTACCGAAGAGGGCCTGGTCGTCGGCATCACCACCGAGATTACCCCCGAGCTGCGCGATCGCGGAATTGCCCGCGAGCTGGTCCGTGCCATCGGTGAGCTACGCAAAAAGGCCGGCTGCAAGGTCGCCGATCGCGTCACCATCGGTTACCACTCCAGCGACGATATAGCGACGGCAGCCATCCGTAGCCTGGGCGACTTTATTGGCAGCGAGACGCTCGCGCAGCTTCAGCCAGCGCTTCTCGACGAGGCCGATGCCCGCTCGGTCTGCGAGCTAGACGACTCAGCGATCGAGATCAGCCTCAAGCGCTAGCGGGCGCCGTCGCCATTACGCCTGGGCGTAGGGTCGACCCGTCGCAAGGCGGATGATCTCGAAGTCCTCGGGATCAAGCTCGAGATACGGCCCCAAGCACGGCGGCAGCCCCGACAGCTCCTGGAAATCGGCCCGCCGCGCCACCGTCACTTGCTGGCGACCATCGTCGAGCACCATCACGAGCATGCCCGGCGGTGCAGCCGCAGCCGACACCACCGCCCGCGTCAGCGCCACCCGCGTTACCTGCGTGCCATCGCGATGCTCGACGACGTTGCCGTAAATGCGCACCTGCTGACGGGTCCGCCAGCGCAGACGCAACAGCAGGAATAACGGCACCATCGCAGCCGTCGACAAAATCGCAAACGGGAGCCGCCACTGCTCGGGCAAAAACAGCCCGACACACAGGCCACCGAGCGGTAGCACCAAGGACAGCATCACCGCCCGCAAAACTTCCTCGGCAGGCGGAGGACCTCCGACGACGGAAAACCACGGGGACTGGGGAAGCGCTGCCATCTGAGACATGTTGGACCCTGTCTGCTGCTCGAGCTGACAGTCTAGCGCAAGCAGGGCCCGGTGCGCTCTAGGCGTCTGGCTACCTGCACCAACGTAGGTGACAGAACTACCCTGCAACGCTAAGTTTCGCGCATGTCTCGCAGCAAGTTTTTGGCCGCACTCTCTTTCGCGCTTGTCGTCGGCGTCACCGACCTGGCACAGGCGACGGTGCAAGATCCTGATCAGGCCGCCAAGCAGGCCTATGCGCGCGGTGCCGAGCTATTCAAAAATCGGCACTTCACCGAGGCTGCGACCGCCTTTGAGGAAGGCAACCAGCTCAAGCCGCATCCGGCGTTTTTGTACAACTTGGCGCTGACCTATCGAGCGCTCGGTCAGCCCGCCAAGGCGATCGAGTACTACGAAGGCTATCTGCGCGACTCCCCGAGTGCAACCGATCGTGCCTCCGTCGAGGCAGCAATCTCCGAGGAACGGCGCAAACTCCCGACGGAGCCAGTCGCGAAGGGCGGGGCGAGCAGCGAGGGCACGCCTTTTTACAAGAAGTGGTGGTTCTGGACGGCGACGGGTGCAGCGGTGGTTGCGCTCGGAGTGGGCTTGGGCGTCGGTCTGTCGCGTCCCCAGACGGCATCGTATCGAGAGGTAACGTGGCAATGAGGGTGCTAGATACTCAATCGCGGCGCTGGGCTATCTTGGCCGTGCTTTGCAGCGCCACCATCTCGTCGAGCTGTCAAAAAAGAGCGGTCTGCGACGACGTGCCGGGCAGCTGTCTGGCTCTTACGGTCGTCGGACAAGGTCCCTTCGATGGGCTACGCACCGAATTGGCTCTGCCGGGCGGTAACAAGCGGGTCGGCGCAACCAGCGGCGACATCGACCTACCCTTGACCTTGCGGGTGCTGCCGCCGACCGGTGTCTCGTCGAAGGACGTGTCGGCGGTGGCGGTCACGGGCGTACAGGCTGGCGCGGACGCGGCGAAGGGCAGCACTCCACCGTCATTCGCGTGGCCAGAAGGCTCCCACATCGAGGCGACGGTGACGCTGGAAGGTGTCACGACCACCGACGGCGGAACTGGTGATGCCGCGCTGCCTGATCTGTCCGGTCCCGACGACCTCTCGATGCCTGACTTGTCGGGCCCACCACCGACGCTGCGCTGGACGACCGAGACCTACTCCGGCACCTTGCGCCAAGATCTGTACGGCGTCTGGTCTGGCGCTGCCAATCAGACCTTTGCCGTCGGTCAAGGGGGCGTCGTTCTCGCCCGCAGTGGCACGACCTGGAGTCAGGAAGCCTCACCGACGGCGGTCAATCTCCACGGCGTCTCCGGCTTTCCCGGCAACGGCACCTGGAGCGTCGGCCAGAGCCCCGGCGCGTGGCGACGAGGCGCAACCTGGGGCGGCGACAGCATGGGCCTAACGCTGCAAGCCACCGAGACGGTGTGGTCAGTGACAGCCGGTGGCACCGCGGGCGAGCTGTGGATCGGCAGCGACAACGGCAAGGTCTGGAAGCGCAGCGGTCCGACGGGTGGCAATGGCACCTGGACCTCCGAGCAAGCGCTCCCAGTCGGTAACACTGTGTTCGCAGTCTCCTACTCCGGAGGGACGGTGTTTGCCGTCGGTCAGCGTGGCTTTGTCGGCGTGCGACGGGCAGGCACCTGGCAGAACTACCAGTACACCGATCTGGCCGGCTCGACGGCGGGACGCCCAGATGCACTCTACGGCGTGTTCGCGATCGCCGCTGACTCGGCGGTTGCCGTCGGTACCAAGGGGTTCGCAGTGCGCTACACGGCGGGCAGCTGGCGCCCTGGCACCACCAAGATCGACCCCAGCAGCAACGAGTTCAACGCGGTCTGGGGCAGCCCCGCCGGTCGCTGGTATGCCGTCGCGTATGGCGGTCTGATTGTGCGTCTCAACGGAAACCTGGGTGCTACCCAGCTGCGCAGCGACCCCACCCAGAACCTCTATGGAATCTTTGGCGCTAGCGAGACGGACATCTACGTCGTGGGTGCGCGCAACACTGGGGATGCCCTGATCCTCCACGGCATCCCGTAATCAGTCGGCGCGGCGCGCTCCAAATACAATCAGCGGCGGACTGCCATCGTCAGTGGGGACGAGGTGCAGCGGCGTCTCGTACGCGTGCTCGAGCAGCGGCATGGTCAGCACCTCCGCCGGCGGACCGCAGGCGAGCAGCCGCCCGTGGGCGAGGAGCGCCACCCGATCGGCCTGCCGCGCCATGTTGAGATCATGCACCGACCACAGCACCGACAGACCTTGCTCGGCCAACCGACGAATCAGCGACAGCATTCCGACCTGATGCTTGGGGTCGAGGTGCGCGAGCGGCTCGTCGAGCAGCAGGACCTGCGGCTGTTGCGTAAGCGCCAGTGCGAGCAGCACCCGCTGCCGCTCACCCGACGACAGCTCGCTGAAGCGACGACTTGCCAGGGTCTCGATGCCGACCGCGCCCAGCGACCGCTGCACCACCACCTGATGATCGACATCGGCTCGTCGGTGCGGATAACGACCCATAGCCACCAGCTCGGCGACGGAAAAATCGAACGCCGGACTGACTGCCTGCTCGACGACCGCCAGCCGCCGCGCCCGTGACTCGGGATCGAGCGTCGCCAGATCGTGCAGGCCCGCCTCGTCTTTCAGCAGCACCGTACCCATCGTCGCCCGCTTGAGCCCTGACAGAACATGAATCAGCGTCGTCTTGCCCGCACCGTTGGGGCCAATCAGCGCGAGCAGCTCGCCGGGGTGCAACTCCAAGTTGAGCGAAGAAAAGACCCGCCGCTCGCCGTAGGAAAACTCGAGTTCGCGCGCGATGATCATGCCAGCGTCCCGAGCCGCGTGCGCCGCAGCAGCAGCGACAAAAAGAACGGCACGCCGCACAGCGCCGTGATGATACCGACGGGAATCTCGATGGGTGCGAGCAGCGAGCGCGCCACGGTGTCGCACAGCGGCAGAAAAGCGCCCCCGAACAGTACTGACGCGACCAACAGCCGCCTGTGCGCTGGTCCGACGAGCCGCCTCACGATGTGGGGCACCACCAAGCCGACAAAGCCGATCGTTCCGCAGGCCGCCACCACCAGCGCGGTCAGCAGCGACGACAGCAGCAGCAGGCGCCGCTTGCGTGACTTGACCTCGAGGCCGAGGTGCTGTGCCATCGCATCACCGAGCGACAGCACATCGAGCACCGGCGCTTGGGCGAGCAGCAGCAGCACCGTCGGCACCGCCAGCAGAGTCAGGAGGCCGAGGAGCGGCCACTGCGCCATCGACAAGCTGCCAAACAGCCAGTAGACCAGGCTCTGAATCTGGTCGGTGCGGCTGGCGAACAGCACGATCCCGGTCAGCGCCGAGAGCAGTGAACCGAGCGCCACCCCGACGAGAATCAGCGCGCCGTGATCGAAATACAGCTGCAACCGTAGCTCCGAGGCGAGCAGCATCACCGCCGTCGAGAGCAGCGCCCCGCCAAAGGCCCCGAGCGGCAGCGCAACGAGCGAGCTTTCTTGGTGGAGCAGAATCACCACCGCCGCGCCAAACGTCGCCCCGCTCACCGTGCCAAGGACGTAGGGGTCGGCGAGCGGGTTGCGAAACACACCTTGCATCACCCCACCCGACAGCGACAGCGCCGCACCGCCGAGCACGCCGAGCAGCACGCGCGGCAGCCGGAGATCGAAAAAAATCGTCGCCAGCGGCGACTCAGAGACGGTGGAGCCACGCAAGCGCTGGCCTAGACCTATCACGACCTCGGACACCGGCACATGCACCGAGCCAACCAGGCAGGACAGCACCACCGACGCCACAAGCAGCGCGACTAGGGTGGTCCACAGCCCGACATTCCGACCCGACATCGGCACAGCTTACGGCGGAAAGGCCTGCGGGTGGATGCGCTGCGCGTAACTTCGCAGCGCCAAGCCCAGCCGCGACGAGCCATGCACCGCCGCATTGATGCCAAAGACGCGGCCACTGCGCATCGCCGACACACTCCGCAGCACCGACTGTCCGGTCAAAAGCGGCAGTTGGTTTTGGTCGATGAGGATCACCTCGGGCTGTTGGCGCAGCAGCTCTTCGACGCTGACCGGCTTGTGGTGACGCAGGTGCCCGAACACATTCTTGGCGACGCTCCGCTCGATCAGCTCATCCTCGGGGGTCTCCGCACCGGCGGCGAACAGGTTGCCCCGCGGCCCAGCGTAGAGCACCGCGACCCGCGAGCGGACCGAGCCCGCAAGCTTGGCCTCGACCGCCGACATTTCGGCACGGGTCTGCTCAATCAGGCGCTCCGCAGAGCGAGTGTCTCCGTCGATCAGCTGGCCAATCGTGCGCAGCAGCGCAAACACGTCCTGGCTGCCTTGGATGCCCGCGCCGGTGCGCCCGCCGGTGTAGCTTACGATGTTGAGCGCGGTCAGCTGCTTGTGCACCGTCTCGGTCCCACCGAGTACGAGGTCGGGTTGCAGCTTGACAATCCGCTCGAGATCTGGCGCTAGCGACTGTCCGAGCGGCAGGGCCGACTGAACCTCGACGGGATTGTCCGCGGACTGGGTCATCCCCACCACCCGCGACGCCGCACCGAGGTCGACCAGCATGTAGGCATACAGCGCCGGCCCGAGCACCACGATGCGCTGCGGCGGCTTGGCCAACTCGACGGTATGGCCTTCCCCATCGGTGATGCGGACCGGAAATCCGGCTCGCGCAAGACCAGGCAGCATCCCCAGAAAGAGAGCCAAAATCAGCGCCTGCCAGCGAGTCACACACCGTCCAGAGGAGTTCGCCGCCATGTTAGGGGGCCCTTAGTACCGTTGCCTCATGACCTACCGCAACAAGCAATTGCTGCTCTTTGTCATAGACTAGCGTGGCGGCAACGTTGCTGGCGACGGGAAGATGGCCGTCCACGCGCAGCTTGCCGTTGCGAAGCCCCAGCTGCCACAAAAGTCCTTCCTGCGTACTCACCCACAGCAGCGGCGCTGCCTCTTTTTGCGCCCACAGCGCCGAGAACGCATAGACCTGGGCCCGCCCCGCATCGAGCTTGAGCCGCGCCTCGTCGACGGGAACAAAGCGGTCGGACAGCACGCGCCAGAGGTGCAAGTTGGCATCGCTCGCGCCCACCGCGCAGCTCGTCACCGCGAGCAGATCACCCCCGAGGGCCAGACCATTTATTCCACGCTGGGCCGTCGCACTGTAACGAGTCCGCGTTTGCACCACCGCTGTCACCGCCGCCAGAGTCGGGCGCAGCTTCAACATCACCAGATCGCCGTCCTCGGAGCCCGTAATGACCTGGAGATCTCGCCACGGCACCACCGACCGAATGTGACGCAGCGGATACGGGCTGGGCACCGGCGACGGCGAACGAAGATCGTGCTTACCGACGAGCGTCAGGCTCCAGCGACCGAGCCGCCACAGCGACACAAGGCCGCTCTCGTGACCGACGACGAGCAGCGACTCACTGCCAGCCCGCAGCGTCGTGGCACTGGTGGCCGTACCCAGCGAGGTCTCATGGTCGACGAGGCTGCGCAGCTGCAAGCCCTGTTCGCCGACGGTCCACAGCGCCAGCGAGCCACGATCATGACCCGAGACCAGCAGCCCGCCGTCGAGAACGGCCAGCGCTTGGACGCCTTCCCCCGACGGCACCGTCTGGGTCTGGCGCAGCACTGGCCCTGAGTTTGTTCCCGTCGCTGGCATCTGCCACAGCTGAAGCGTGCCATCCCAGCGTCCGACGACAAAACGGCCTCCCGGCAGCGCCTGTGCTGTCTGTGCGAGGTTGTAGGTCGCCCCGAGCGCCCGCGGCAGCACCGTCGCAGGCCCACTTGGCACATCCGCCAGCGCCTCGTCACCCGTCAGCCACAGCAGCACCGTCAGCAGAAGCCAGAGCATCAGAAAACCCCTAGTGCCTCGATCGCGTCGGCCAGGGCCGTAATGCTCTGCTCGAAACGATCGTGATGATCGGGCAGCGGCGCGCTCAGCTTCGGCAGCCCTTTGCGAACCCGCAGCCAGTCGATAAACGCCCGCGTGAAGCGCGGATTTTTCCACAGGTCATGAACGAAGGTGCCAAAGATCTGGCGCTCGGCGTCGATCGCCCCGTCGCAACCGTCGGCACTCTCGAACAGCGGCAGCGCTCCGCGATAGATCGCCCGTCCGGTGTGAATCTCGTAGCCTTCGATCGCGCCCGCGTCGGACAGCGGATTGTGGACGCTCGGCTTATAGCGACAGGGTCGGACCAGCTTGTCGCGCTGAAACGCAAAGTCGACCGCCAAGAGCCCGAGGCCCGGCATCGAGCCAGCGTCAGACTCGGTCTTTTCGGGATCAAGCAGCGTCCCGCCGAGCATCTCGAAGCCGCCGCAGATGCCAACGAGCGGCGTTCGTCCCGCCTGAAAAAGCAGCTCGTCCGCCAGCCCACAGCGACGGAGATACTGCAAGTCCCAGATCGTATTTTTCGAGCCCGGCACGATGATTGCGTCGGGTGCCCCCAGCTCATCAAGCCACCGCACAAAGCGCAGCGAAACATTTTCCTCGACGGACAGGTGCTCGAAATCGGTCGCGTTGGCGATGTGCGGTAGGTACAGCACCGCAATGTCGACCTCGGGATGCAGACAGCGACGGGGCCGAATCCGATCCTCTTCCTCCAGAGACAGATCGAGATAGGGCAGAACCGCCAGGCTCGCGCCGCCGAGGTGCGGACGAATGAAGTCGAGTCCTCCGTCGAGAATCTTGGGATCGCCTCGAAACTTGTTGATCAGAAAGCCCCGCACCAACGCAGCATCGCGCGGCTCGGTCAGCGATAGGACCTTCTGCGTCCCCAAAATGTCGGCGAAGACCCCGCCCTTGTCGATGTCCGTCACGATGTGGACGTCCGCCGACAGCCGCTGCGCGAGGCCAAAGTTGACGACATCAAGCGCTCGCAGGTTGGGCTCGGCACAGCTGCCCGCACCCTCGATGACGATCAGATCGAAGTCGCGCCGCAGCGACGCGATGGCCTCGTCGATCGCCTGCCACTTGAGCGCCTGAAGCTTGTCACTGCCGAAGTACTCAGCGGCGCTGACATCGGCATACGGCTTGCCGAGCAGAATCAGCTGGCTTAGGTCATCCGCCTTCGGCTTGAGCAGGATCGGGTTCATTGCCACCGTCGGCTCCTGCATCGCCGCCCGCGCCTGCACTGCCGTCGAGCGCGCAATCTCCTCGCCGTGCCGGGTCGCGTACGAGTTGAGCGACATGTTCTGCGACTTGAGCGGCGCCACCCGCAGCCCCCGTCGCGCAAACAGCCGACACAGCCCCGCGGTAATCGTCGTCTTGCCGGCGTGGGAGCTAGTCCCAAAGATCGCAAGCGGCGCTCTCTTCATGCGACCGGACTCCTTGCCGAGACGAAGCGGTTACTTGTACTCGACGGACTCTTCCTCATTGAACCCGTTCAAGTTCATGCAGCGACGGAAGTGATTGTCGACGCGGGCCTTGACCTCGTCCTTCTCATCGCCAGACATCCCAGGGCGCCACGGCACCGAGCCTTCCGCGTACTCCTTGCACAGATCCTTTTGCTGATTGACGACCTCGGGGCTGGTGTCGGGCCGCTTCCACGCTTTGTGGACCTCGGTGCAGGCGGAAGCGCCGAGCACGCTGACGAGCAGCAGCGAGAGACAAGCTGGGTTCTTTTGCACGATGTTCACGGGCGCTCTCCGCAAATGACGGTTCGTTGAGCGCACTTTTGCCCAATCCGCGACGACTTTCAAGCCACTTGCCGAGTCGCAGAGCCCCGTTCCCGACGGTGGGCCAGCTTATCGAGCCACAGGGCGCGTCTTCGGCGGAGCCACCGGTGTCTCACACAGCGCCTCGTGCAGCGTCTCCAGGCCGCCGTCCTTGAGTCGTCCCAGCTCGATCCGCTGACGCAATTCACCGACGGTGCTGAGCATCACCTCGGGCACTCCGTTGGCATCGGCATCGGTCACTGCGTCGAAGCGCAGCACGGCCCTGGGACTGCTCACCCGCAGCGGCACAGTCCGCTCGGGCCGTCGACCCGGCGTCAGCAGCACAATTCGGGCCGTCACAAGCTCGCTCTTGCTGTCGAAACACTTCACATCGTCGAGCCGTTCGCGCACCCCATCCCCGTCGAGATCAACATTCCAGGTCGAGAGCGGCTCGGCGACAAGCGGCTTGCCACTGGCAGAAGGCCCCAAGCTCGCGCAGGCCGCCCGCATCCCTCGCAGCTGACTCGGAGTCTCGGGCTGGTGTTCCGTCGGCACCGGCGGTGCGAGCAGCAGCGGATAGGTCGTGTCGGACCACAGTGCCGCCGTCACCTCGCCGTTTCCCCCATCCCGCGCCGATTGTTCGACGATCGCGAAGGCCGGCAGCGTCTTGCCGGCGAGCGTGCAGCCACTTTGTCCAGCCGCCCGCAGCGTCGCCACCGTGAAGTTGCTCAGGTGAACCTCGATCAGCGACGGCAGTAGCATCACACAGTCGGCCCCAAAGCGACGCTGGCCGTGATCTTGGCAGTACAGCGGCACCGCGCGCTGCCGGTGAATCGCAAACAGCACCGTCCGTCCCGACGACAGCGAAGTGACCGGCTCAGCAAGCGGCGGCAGCGGCGGCGCAGTCGGCAGTGGACCCGGCGCGTAGTCGATGCGATTGCAAGCCAGCGCGCAGAGCAGCCACGCGACGCAGGCAATCGACCCGCGTGCGGTCATGACAAAGCTACTTCTTGCCCTTCTTGGCCGGCTTCTCCGGGGCGGCGACGATATCGACCAGCTCGACATCGAACACCAGCATGCCGTGCGGACCACCGGGGCGACGCGGCGTGTCACCGTAGGCGAGGCCAGCAGGAATCCACATCCGTCGCTTCTCGCCCGCCACCATCAGCTTGAGTCCTTCTTGCCAGCCCTTGATGAGCAGATCGATCGGAAACTGAGCGACGAAGCCAGCGCCCTTCTTTTCCGAGGTATCAAACAGCTTTCCGTCGGTCATCCAGCCGGTGTAGCGGACCTTGACTTCACAACCCGCCGTCGGATGAGCCGTTCCCGCGCCCTTGCTCAGCACCTTGGAAACCAGGCCGCTCTTGGCCTTTTCTCCGTCGGCAGGTGGCGCGGCAACATCACTGGGCGCCGGGATGTCGGGCAGTGTGGGCTTGGCCGCCGCTTCGGCTGGCTTGTCGTCCGCCAGGGCAAGCGCCGGCTGGGAAACTGCAACTAGACCCAAAACAGCGAGGTCGAGGACTGTGCGCATGAGGTCACTTTACTTTGCCGACTCTGCGCGGGGCAATGCGGTATAACGCCGCGCCATGGATACGGTCGATACAGCCGACCTCCCGGTCTTGGCCCTCCGCGCTGCCCTGCCGCGCCTTCTGTCTCTGGTTGGTGCGGGCAGCCGTCGCTTGCGCTGCGTTGGGACCGTCGGGCCGCTGCAAGCGCTGCTCATCTCGCACCTCGTTGCCAGTTTGCCTGAAAAGTCGCAGCCGCTGGTCGCCGTGGTCGCCGACGAAGCCGCGGCTCGCTCGCTGCGCAAAGACCTGCAATTTTTTCTGCATCGTGGCCATCACAGCGACGATCCGGCGGCTTCGGACGTGGTGATTGGACTGCCCGAGCTGGATGTGACGCCGTGGGCTGATGCCTCGCCGGAGCGCGCCGCGGTGCTGTCCCGAATGTCGACGCTGTTTCGGCTCTCGCAGGGCAGCGTACTGTCGGCGCAGGTGGTGGTCGCGTCGGTGGAGGCCCTGGCCCGCAAGGTCGTCCCCAAAGAGTCGTTCGCGGATCTGGTTGACATCATCGTCGCCGAGGAGGAGCTGGATCGCGATCAGACGATCAAGCGGCTGGCCCAAGGCGGCTATACCCGCGCCCCCGTCTGCGAAGACCCAGGGACGTTTGCGGTGCGAGGCGGTGTGCTCGACGTGTTCGTGCCGCTGTATCGCTTCCCGGTGCGGATCGAGTTCTATGGCGATCTCGTCGAGTCGCTGCGCTTCTACGACCCCGCGTCGCAGCGGACCTTGCGCAAGACCGACGAGATCTACATCCACCCGGTGCGCGAGACGATCCTGACCCGTGGCCACAAGCTTCGCGACCGCTTGCTCGAGATCGGCGATCTGGCGGTGCATCCGTCGTCACGGACGCGGCAGTTCCTCGAGCAGATTGAGTCGGGCGCCGATTTCTTTGGGGTCGAGTCGCTGATTCCGGCCTTTCACTCGCGAATGTCGTCGATTGGCGAGTATCTGCCATCGGATGCGACCTTTGTCCTGGTCGAGCCGCACCGCCTCTTTGATTCCCTCGCTGAGCTGCACCGCGACGGCGAAGCGGCCTATCAAAAGCGCATCGCCGAGCACAAGCTGGCCTTTCCGCCGTCGGAGTTTTACCTCACCGGCGAGGAGCTGAAGTCGCTCTGTCACGGCAGCCCGGCCAAGCCCAATCTCTGCCTCGAGATCGATCCGCTGCTCATCGCCGGCGAGGACGACCAGCTGCCCGCCGTCAAGCTGTGTGGCGAGGACCACCGACTGCTGGCCACCGAGCTACAGCGCGGACAGAAGGAAAAACACGAGCACATCCTCAAGCCACTGGTGAGCGTGCTGCGCAAAAACCAAGACGAGGGCGTGCGCTCGGTGATCGTCGCTGGCAGCTTGCAAGGTGGCGAGCGGCTCGAGTCGCTGCTGCGTGGCTATGGTCTAAAGCCCCTGCTCCATCGGCCTGGTTTGTCGTCGCTGGCGGTCGAACAGAAGAGTGGTGAGTCCCTGCATCACTTCGATCTGCTCGATAGCGACCCGGCGCTGCTTGGTCGGCTGGAAATTCGCGTCGGTCCACTGCTGCGCGGCGTCGATCTGCCGCTCGATCGGGTATCGCTGTATTCCGAGGCGGAGATCTTTGGCGAGAAAGCGGTTCGTCGGGCGACCAAGACCTCGAAGAAGCCGTCGCTCGGCGATCTCAAGCACCTCGAAGTTGGTGGCTACGTCGTCCATCCCCTGCACGGCGTCGGTCGGTATCGCGGCCTGACCAAGCTGCCGCTGCGGACGGGCGGCGTCACGATCGACTTTATGCACATCGAGTACGACGGCGGCCAGCTGTATCTGCCGGTGTGGCGACTCAGCGAGGTGCAGCGCTACGTCGGCGCCGAGGGCATGTCGCCCAAGCTCGACCGGATGGGCGGCGAGACCTGGGCCAAGACCCGCAGCAAAGTGGTCCGCGAGGTCCAGCAGGTCGCCGAGGAGCTGCTCAAGATTTATGCCCAGCGACAGGCCCTGCCCGGTCACTCGTTTGTGCTGGATACCGACGGTGAGCAGCTGTTCTCGGAGTTTGAAGCGACCTTCCCGTTTGAGGAGACGCCGGATCAAGAGCGGGCGATTGGCGACGTGCTCGGCGACATGGATCAAGACAGGCCGATGGATCGCCTGGTGTGTGGCGATGTCGGCTACGGCAAGACCGAAGTCGCGATGCGGGCGGCGGTCAAGGCCGTGCTCGCCGGCAAGCAAGTGGCCGTGCTCGCGCCAACCACGGTGCTGGTCGAGCAGCACGCTGCCACCTTCTTAACGCGGATGAAGACCCTGCCGGTCACCGTCGCGTCGCTGTCGCGGTTCCGCTCTCGCGCAGAGCAGCTGAAGGAGCTGAAAGATCTCAGCGAGGGCAAGCTCGATGTCGTCGTCGGTACGCACCGGCTGCTCTCGACCGATGTCCGCTTTAAGGATCTCGGGCTGGTGATTGTCGACGAGGAGCAGCGGTTTGGCGTCAAGCACAAGGAGCGGCTGCGGCAGTTTCGCTCGCAGGTCGATACGCTGACGCTGACCGCGACGCCGATTCCGCGCACGCTGCACATGGCGCTGTCGGGGATTCGCGAAATTTCGATCATCTCGACGGCACCGGCGGATCGCTTGGCCATTCGCACCATCGTCGCGCGCGAGTCCGATGACCTGATCCGCGACGGCATCCAGCGCGAGCTCAAGCGCGGCGGCCAGGTCTTCTTCGTCCACAACCGCGTCGAGACGATCGGCAAGTGGGCGCGTCGTCTGCAAGAGCTGTGTCCGGGCCTGCGCATCCGCGTCGGTCACGGTCAAATGGAAGCCGAAGAGCTGGAGCAGGTGATGCTCGATTTCGTCGAGGGCCGTGCCGATGTCCTGCTCTGCACGACGATCATCGAGAGTGGACTCGACATTCCGCGCGCCAATACGATGTTCGTCGACCGCGCCGATACGTTCGGTCTGTCGCAGCTCTATCAGCTGCGGGGTCGGATTGGTCGATCGACGCAGCGCGCGTTCTGTTACCTGCTGATTCCGCCCGAAGCGAACATGACCGCCGACGCCAAGCAGCGCCTGCACGTCCTCCAGCGCTTTTCGGATCTAGGCTCCGGTTTCAACATCGCCAGCCACGATCTGGAGATTCGCGGCGCCGGCGATCTCCTCGGCACCAGGCAGTCGGGCACCATCGCGTCGGTCGGCTTCGAGATGTATACCCGCATGCTCGAGGAGGCCGTGGCTGAGCTACGCGGCCAGCCGCTCGAGCGCCCGCTCGATCCCGATCTGACCTGCGATCTGCTCGCCTACATCCCCGAGGAATTTCTGCCCGATACCGGTCAGCGACTCGACTTCTATCGCAAGCTCGGACTGGCTGAGGACGAGGAGCAAGTCAGCGATGTACTGACCGAGCTGTCGGATCGCTACGGCGCGCTGCCCGACGAGGTCAAGTGCCTGGGCGACCTGATGGTGGTGAAGGCCCTGGCCCGCAAGCTGCGCTGCGGGTCGCTGGAGCTGACCGAGTCACGGCTTGGACTCAGTCTGCGCGACGACACGCCGCTCGATCCGCTCAAGGTCGCCAAGCTGGTGAGCAAGGCCAAGTCGCCGTGGCGGCTAACGCCCGATCAGCGACTTCAGCGCTCGTGGATCGGCGACAAGGAACGCGCCGACAGGCTCCTGCTCGCGCGTGGCCTGCTCACTGACCTGCTTACGACTGCTGCGACGGGATGACCCGCCGAAGCCAGCGCAGCTGCGACAGCATCAGCAGCGCCGACGACAGAAGCCCGATCGAGATCACCGCAAAATACTGGCTGTGCGACCAGCGCGCCCAATAGCGTCCCAGCAGACCGACCAGCAAGTTGCCACTGGCCGTCGAGAGCAGCCAGACCCCAATCATCACGGCCACCCAGCGCGGCGGGGCCAGCTTGCTCACGATCGACAGTCCGACCGGCGACAGCAGCAGCTCTCCGAGGGTGAATACGAAGTAGTAGCCGACGAGCCACAGCATGCTGGTGCGTCCGCTCCCGGTGTGCGCGGCACAGAAGCTCATCAGCGCGAAGGCCGCAGCAGCGAGCAGCAGTCCGACGACGATCTTGACCGCGCTGTGTACGCCCCGCCCACGATTGAGACGATCCAGCACCGCCGTCAGCGGCACCGTCAGAAGGATGATGAACCAGCTCCCCAGGCTCGAGAACTGCTCCGGCGCAAACTCGCTCGAGGCGCCCAGCACCGACAACGTGCGATCGGTGTTGTCGCGCGCCCACAGCGCCAGCGACGTTCCCGACTGCATGATCGCGGTCCAAAACGGCAGCGCACAGGCACTGATCAGAATCAGCGCCGCCACCCGTCGCGCCGCCGAGGTCGTATGCTGCGCCTGCGCCGCCACCGCCGCCTGCGCCAGCACCGTGTGCTTGTGACGACGCGCAAACCTGAGCAGCACCAGCACCGCAAAGATCAATCCCACGCCCGCCGCCGAGAACGCAACCCGCCAACCAAAGTGCATGCGTAGATAGCCACCGACGAGCGGAGAGATCGCGCCTCCGACATTGACTGCGAAGTAAAAGTACGAAAAGGCGCCGTCTCTTCGCGGATCACCCGGCGAATACAGGCTGCCGACCAGCGTCGCGATGTTTGGCTTGAACAGACCGTTGCCGAGCACAAGCAGCGAAAACCAGATCACCATCGTCTCTCGCGAGGCCAGCGCGAACCCGAAGTAGCCGATCGAGAGCAGCGACGCCCCGATCGCCGTCCACAGCGGTCGACTCAGCCCGCGCTCAGCGATGTAGCCACCGAGCATCGGCGAGAAATACACCGCAGTGACGTAGTAACCAAACCACGTCATCGCGTCCGCCTCGGACAGGTGCCAGCGCTCATTCATATAGAGCACCATCAGCGACATCATCAGGTAGAAGCCAAAGCGCTCCCACAACTCGACGAACGCCAGCGTCCAAAACTCGCGCGGATGACCGAGAAATCCCGGTCGGGCGACGGGCAAAGGCACCCCGACCGGCGTTAGGTGGGTGGCCTCACTAGGTAACCGTTGGGATTTTGCGGCAGGACCGTTATCCATTCCTTATGCTCCAGCTTGCTAGCAGCGACGGAAACTCACAGGCTATCGAGCAGCCGGGCGCACAATACCGCTCACCACTGCGACCTGGCAAAGTTTCCCTCGCACTTTTTGCGCCGCCGTCGAGCCCTCGCGGAGCTTTCTTGACCCGACGCGGAATCACTGCTACTCCCGCTGGCAACTGTGGAGCCCTCGCTGATGCTTCGTTCTTTCTTTGCTCGCCTCTCCGTCTGCCTCTGCATGTGGGCTGGGGCGACGGCAGCCCTCGGCATGGTGGGCTGTGACACAACGCCCCCACCGACGGTGGACCTCGGTGATATGTCAAAGCCGCCCGCTGATCTTCGCCAGGTCTGCGACGGCGCCGTCCACACACCCGTCGACATGCACAGCGGCGGCGGAAGGACGATCAGGCCCGGCGACGTCGGCAGTCCCTGCACCAAAGACAGCGATTGTCTCCAGGGCAGCGGCCAGCGTGTCTGCTGGAAGACCAACCTGCTCAACGACGCCAAAGGTGCCGCGACGCCCGGCGGTTACTGCTCGGCGATCTGCGGCGGCGATGTCGACTGCGGCGGTGACAACTACTGCCTGAGCTTTCCACCGTCGGCAGGAGCCTACTGCGTGGCCGGCTGCAAGGACGCCGCGACCTGCCGCAAAAACGACTATCTGTGCATGTTCCTCGACACCGTCAGTGCTTGTCTGCCGCGCTTCGCGACCATGACCTGCAACCCGACCGACCCCATGCCATGCAAGACCGTGCTCACCAGCCCCGCCGGTCTCGACGGAGCCTGCGTGCGCCAGGCCTACGAGGACGACCGCTCCGGCATCTGTTACCCAAGCTGCAAGCTCGGCGGCAGCTGCCCCCAAGACAGCAGCGGTGCAACCCTAAGCTGCCGCTACTTGAGCAGCTATCCGACGGGCGACAGCTATTCCGGCAACCTCTGTCTGCCAACTCCCAGCGTCTCACCCAAGCCCGAAGGCTCGACCTGCCTGTTTGCCGACGAGTGCCTCGCTGGCCTACAGTGCGATCTCCCTTATGTCAGCGATGGGAAAGCGACCCGACGCTGCCGAACCCTCTGTGATCTCAGCGCCAGCAACCCCGGCTGTCCGACGGGTCAGGCTTGTAGCAACGTCTTCGGCACCTGCTCCGGCGCGGGGCTCTGCCGTCCGCTGTAATTCGCATGCTGTGGTCGGTCTTCGATGATCTTGTGCAGTCGACGACGAGCGATCCCGAGCTGCTCGTCTCGGCCCGCCGCAGCTATTCGCAGCTGACCGGCCAGGTCGAGCCCGATCACGAGCTGTACGCCGAGCGGAGCGACGCCTTCGTCGAGTGGTTTCTGTTCGAGCAGCGCGATGAAGAAGGCCTGACCCGCGTCGAGCGCTACCTACAGCAGCTCCAGCCCGACGATCCCAAGCGACCCTACCTGCTCGCGCTGCGCGCCTCGCATCGCAGTTTGTTTCAGATCGTGCGCTTTGTCCCGAGCGGCTTGCTGCTCGACGATCTGATCGGCGGTGGGCGCTTTGCCGTCGAGGAGCGGCGACGGCTGCCTGGGGTCGGCAGCGATGATCTCTTTGAGGCGCGACTGATTCCCAGCCCAGGGCAGCAGCCCGCCTTGTGTTTTGGGCGAGCACTGCTTTTTCATCCCCGAGAGGCTGCCGACGCTGTTCGCGAGCACGTCGATCGGGCGAGGCGCAAGTCGGAGCCCCGCGACGAGCTTTTGTCTCGGCTGGCCCGCCTGCGCCTGCGCTGCTTTTCCTACCGTCATGTCTCGGCGGCGCGCATCTACGCCCAAGGTGCCGGTTGACGTGGCGACGGACCTTTTCGTAAAGCCAACATCCCATCCCTAGGAGAACTCGTCATGAAGATCGCTCAGCTGATTGCACCGCTCGCCCTGGCTCTCGTGGGGCTGCCTGGCGCGGCTCACGCAGCCGACCCGGACCCCGTCGCTGGAAAATTCTCCCTCGCCGACGCGACCAAGGGCCTGACCGGCACCGGCAAACTGACGGCCAAAATTGAGACCACGCTGGGCACGTTCGTCTGTGAGCTGTTCGAGCAAGACGCGCCACTAACCGTCGCCAACTTTGTCGGACTGGCCCGTGGACTGCGGCCCTTCCTCGATCCCAAGACCGGGCAGTGGCAAAAGCGCCCGTTCTACGATGGCCTCACGTTTCACCGCGTCATCCCGTCGTTCATGATCCAGGGCGGCGACATCAAGGGGAACGGCACCGGCGAGCCGGGCTATACCATCACCGACGAGAAAAACGCGCCTCACAAGTTCGACAAGGGCGGCATCATGGCAATGGCGAACCGCGGCCCCAACACCGCCGGCTCGCAGTTCTTTATCACCGAGGCACCGCAGCCCCCGCTCGACGACGGTGGCATGGCCGGTGGTCACTACCAAATCTTCGGCCAGTGCCCCGAGCATGTCGATCTCGTCAAGAAGATCTCCCGCGTGCCGCGCACCCCGATGGACCGCCCGATGACCGACATCAACATCGTCAAAGTCACCATCGAGCGCCAATCGAAGGAGCCCGCTCAGACGCCGAAGACCCCGCCGGCCAAGCCCGCCGCCAAGCCTGCCAAGTAGCGATTCTCTTCGTTCCCCTCACCGCATGGTCGGCTGTACGCTAGCTGGGTAGTCCGCCCATGCTGCCGCAGCCTCAGCAGAACAAGCCATCGACGCAAAGCCGGACTGTCTCTGTCGGCAGAGTGGGGCTTGTGATTGGCCTCTTGAGCGCGGTCGCCTTCTACGCGTCTCGCTGGCAACAGCAACACTCGACCCGGCAGCCGCCGAAGCTTGTCGATCGTCGGCCCGTCGAGACGGGACCACCTCCACCGACGATCTTGGAGTCGTCCTCGCGTCGCAGCAACGAGGCCGCCCAGAGCGACTACGGCGATGGTCTGCTTCCTCCGCCACGGCGGGCAATAGAGCGCCGCCCACTGGCACTCCGTCCGTGGCGCCCACCCTCGCAAATCAACCTGCCGAGTAACTGGCTCTCGTCGCTGCCGAAAAAACCGGACGTCCGCCTGGCTGCGGAGATCTCGGAGCTAACGCCGCTGAAGAGTGGCGACAGCGTCTGGTTTTACGGCGTCATCAAGAACACCGGCGAAGGTCCACTCGACCACCCACGAATCGAGGTCGAGCTGTGGGACCAGGGCAAGCGCACCCGCGTCGGGCAGGCGCATGGCTATACCGATCGCTTTGTGCTCCAGCCGAGCGAGGTCACGTCCTTTCGAGTCCTGGCCAGCAAGCCGCCGCCATTCGCCGAGGCCACAGCCACCGCCGATCTGCGACTGCGCCAGCACCGTCCGCAGGCTGGAAAGCTGACCCTTCGCTCGCAACGACTCACGCTAAGGCCGCCGTTTGTCGAGCTGACCGGCACCGTTGCCAATGACGACAGCCGGCCACTGCGCTTCGCCAAGATCATCGTGCTGGCTCGCGACAAAGCTGGGCGCCCGATTGCCCAAAAATCGACCTACAGCACCCCGCACACGCTCGCCCCCGGCGCGACCGCACCCTTTTCGACGTTCTTCCTGCTGCGAAGAAAGCCCACTCAGCTCGACTTCGATCTTGAGGGCACGCCGACCGAGTAGGCGTTTTCCGTCGGTGACTCGCTGCCGACCAGTCTCCGTTGCTTGCCGATTAGTTAATAAACCGTCGTGGCCCGCGACGAGGAACGTACAGCGCCAGCAGATCGTCTCCCGACGATCGAGCATCGGCGCCTTCATGCGCTTCGCTATGCAGCGTCGCTTGCTCCCCCGACGACGCCGTCAGCTCATGCTCATCGAGCGCGACCACGGATTCGACATCGCCGTCATCAAAGATGTCGTCATCATCTAAATCTTCGTCGGAGTTGAGCGGCCCAGCCTGATGGTGAAGCAACCGCCAGTCATCGGACTCCCGAACAAAGATGTTGGTAGCGACGAGGCGACCGTCCTGAAAAGACTCCTCACAGACGACCAGCGCGGTGTCTCCGTACAGCTGCACGCTCGCCTCTTCGGGGTAGATCGCCGGCAGGTTCGAGTGGTGGAGGATCGTCTCCCAGCTCGCCATCACCAGCTCACGCCCGCGCAGCGGCTGCCAGCCAGGATGAATGCACGACACCTGAGCGCACTGCGACCAGACCTGCGTCATCAAATCGACGTCACGATCGCGCAGCGCCGCATAGAAAGCCCGGTTTTGGGCGAGCACACACGCCTCGTCCAGCGCGGCCTTCTGAATGTCCTTCATCTGCGTCACGCACAGCGGATACGACAATCCGCCGACCATTGCAATCTGGAAGCACCGCCACTCGCCCGGCATTACGGCCCGAATACGCAACCGTGTCCGTGCCAAAAAGTCACAGTCGGCACTCACACTTGACCGAGGCCCACAGTACCGATCGGTACACTGCCGCGCAAAACCGTCGCAGCGTGGTACGATGCCACTTGGGGATAGCGGGGATTTTCTACCCGAAGCAAGGCACCATGATCGGTCAACTCGTTGGACATTACAAAGTCACCCGGAAGATCGGCGACGGCGGCATGGGCAGCGTCTTCGAAGCGGTGCACGAGACGATTGGTCGCCGTGTCGCCATCAAGGTGCTCAAGCCTCAGTTCTCCAAAGACAAGAACGTCGTCACCCGCTTCTTTAATGAAGCACGCGCGGTAAATATTGTTTCACATCCAGGCGTCGTCGGTAGCTTCGACTATGGCGAGATGCCCGACGGCACCGCGTATATCGTCATGGAGTATCTCGAAGGCGAGGCGCTGTCGTCGCGCATCAAGCGCACCGCTGGCCCCTTCGGCTTCGACGCCCTTCGCATCGGTCGACAGATCGGTGCCGCTCTCGCCGCTGCTCACTCGAAGGGCATCATCCACCGAGATTTGAAGCCCGATAACGTCATTATTGTTCCGGACTCCGAGGCGCCGGGTGGGGAACGCGCCAAGGTGCTCGACTTCGGCATTGCGAAAATTACGGCGGATCAGCAGACAACCGGCCTTACCCAGATGGGTGAGGTCATGGGTACGCCTCGCTATATGTCGCCCGAGCAGTGCAAGGGCTCGGGACAGGTCGACGCCAAGACCGACGTGTACGCGCTCGGCATCATCCTCTTCATCATGCTCACCGGGAAGCCGCCCTTCGACGCAGAGGGCACCGGCGCGCTGATGGCCATGCACATCTACCACGAGCCGCCGCGCCTTCGTGAGGTCGAGCCCAAAGTCCCGCCGAAGGTCGAGGAGCTGGTGCTCCAGATGCTCCTCAAGAAGGCGGACGAGCGACCGGCGATGGCGGATGTCGTGGCGCGGCTCGGACAGCTCGGCGGTCAGAGCTTGGCGACGGGAGCGATGCCGATTCTGAGGCTCCAAGACATCCAGCAGGCCGCGATGCAGATGGGCCAGCCCATGCAGTCCGGCGGCTACCCGATGCTTGGAATGCAGCAGGGCATGATGTCCGGCGGCTATCACCCGATGCAGCAAGGCATGCAGGGTCAGTCGGGCATGCATCCGGGCATCCACCCAGGCTATCAGCAGGGACAGCAGCAGCCTGGGATGCAGCAGGGTGGCCAGATCATCAACCCGGCGCCTGCCGAGGCTACCGGGCCAAACACCTCCTCGCGTCCGTCGCTGCTTGGCGTTGGACAGACCCACGACCCGACGAAGATGGGCGGGGCTCGCTCGGGGGTGAAGCGGCTGCTGATTCCCGTCACGATGGCGACAGTGCTGTCGGTGGTCGGAATCGTGTTTGTGCTGCGGACTGGCAACAACGATCCGCCGCCCGCTCGCGTCACCAAGCCCGCTGCGCCGAAGCCGATCGTCTGGGAGATCAAGACCGATCCGCCAGGCGTGCAGGTCATTCGGACCTCGGATGACTCGGTGCTCGGTCAGACGCCGTGGCGATCCGAGCAGCCACCGACGGGAGGCAAGGTCGGCGTGATCCTCCGCCTGGCTGGCTATCACGACAAAACCGTGGTCCTCGAAAAGGATCAGGACTTCAGTCAGGAAATCAAGCTGGAGGCCGTGCCACAAGCACCGACCAAGCCCGTCAAGGTCAAGAAGCCGAAGCCGACGAAGAAGAAGGACAACTCCTTCGACGATTTCAAGCCAGTTGGTTAGCTACCGCGCGTAGTCCGTCGAGCGCGTCTCGCGGATCACACAGACGCGCACCTGGCCTGGATAGGTCGCCTCTTCCTCAATTTTGCGGGTGATGTCACGCGACAGCAGCACCGCTTGCTCGTCCGAAATCTTGTCGTTTTCGACCAAAATCCGCAGCTCGCGCCCGGCCTGAATCGCATAGGCCTTGTCGACGCCGGGAATGCTCTGGCACAGCTTTTCGAGGTTGGTGAGCCGCTGGATATACGATTCCAGCTGTTCCCGTCGAGCACCGGGCCGCGCATTGGACAGCACGTTCGCCGCGTCCACCAGGTAATCAAGTGCGCTCGTCGGCGGTCTCTCGTTGTGATGAGAAGCGACCGCGTCGACCACCTTCTGATGCTCACCGAGCTTCTTGCACAGCGCCGCCCCGACCATCGCATGCGAGCCTTCGCTGTCCTGATCGACCGCGCGACCGATGTCATGCAGCAGCCCCGCCCGTCGCGCCAGCTTGACATTGATGCCAAGCTCTGCCGCCATCGCGCCCGCAAGCCAGCCGACCTCGATGCAGTGCTGTAGAAGGTTCTGCGCCCCAGCGGTACGAAACTTAAGCTTGCCAAGGCTGCGCAGTAGCTCTGGATGCATCTTGTGCAGCCCCAGATCAAACGCCGCCTGCTCGCCCGCTTCTTTGCACAGCTGGTCGATTTCCTCGGAGGCTTTCTGCACCGCCTCTTCGATCCGGGTCGGGTGAATTCGTCCGTCGGCGATCAGACGAGACATCGCCAGCTTGGCAATCTCTCGTCGCACCGGATTGAAACAGGAGATGATCACCGCTTCCGGAGTGTCGTCGATGATCAGATCGATTCCCGTCGCTGCTTCAAGCGCTCGAATGTTGCGACCCTCTCGACCGATGATCCGTCCCTTCATGTCGTCGGATGGCAGCGGCACCACGCTGACGGTCTTTTCCGCCACGTAGTCGCTGGCATAGCGCTGAATCGCCGTCGCAATGATCGTCTTGGCGCGCTCCTCGGCCTGCTGCCGATAGTCTTCCTCGATGCGCTTGACGTCGAGAGCCGCCTGCTTCCGGGCATCGTCGCGCACCTCATCGGCCAGCTTCGCCCGCGCCTGCTCGACGGTGAGCCCCGCGATCTGCTCCAGCCTCTTGGCGGCTTGCTCGGCGAAGTCCTCGGCCCTCTTGGCGGCCTGCTCAGCGGCTTGTTCGCGGTTCCCGAGGTTGCGATCGCGACGATTCTGCTCTTCCTCACGCGAGGCCAAAATCTCGGCTTTGCGCGTCTGCGCCGCCTCCTGCTTGCCGAGCCGCTGCGCCTCGCGCTCGATTTCATCTCGACGAGCCCGCAGCTCCGCTTCGGCGGTCTCCTGCGCTCTCAGAAGCAGCTCTTTCGACTCGACCTGGGCGTCACGCTTGATCTGCTCCGCCTCGCTGCGGGCGGTATCAAGCAGGTGCTGCCGCGCTTCCTCGGCGTGCTCTCCCCTCGGTGCGGGAGAGAGCCGCTGCGCGAGCACCACGCCCAGGACAACCCCCAAGATGCACAGGGCGATGCCTATGGCGATCGTCACGATATGTCCTCCTTGGCCGACCGGAGCGCACACGCCCTGGCGCCGGTCGCCAGTTTTTGCGTCGGGGTGATGATGAAGTCCAGCGGCTCATCACACTCCTCGACGGGGATTTCGGGAACAAGCTGGAAATCGTAGCCAATGCCAACGCGCACCGCCGATGGAGATCGTCGCAGTGCCGCGTCGTAGAAGCCCTTGCCGTGACCCAGTCGTCGACCCGAGCGATCGAAACCAAGACCCGGCACGACGAACACGTCGATCGGGGGCGCCAGCACTGCCGTCGCCAAAGGCTCCAGGAGATTGAAGCCGGCTTTCACCAGCTCAGAAGTAGAGGACACATGAAAGCTCAGCGTCGGCGGGAGAAGGCCATTCACACGCGGATAGCTGACCACCACGTCTCCACCGAGTCTCGCCACGAGCAGCGACGGATCCAGCTCTCGGCCACGCGCTGCATAGACCGCAACGCTCCGGGCTTTGCGGACGGCTGGGAGCGATAGTGCGGCATCAGCGACGGCATGTGCCGCCTCCATCGCCTCGGCAGAGCCAACCACAGCTCCGTGCTCGGCACGCCGACGACTCAGCTCGCCACGTAGCTTGGCCTTGTCGTCCTTGATAGAGCCAGTGACACTGAGAGCCACCACCGCACCTAGCCCTTCGTCCCAGCCTCGGCGAGTCGTCGAATATAGTCGAGCATCCGCTGCCCATGCTGGCGAACCTGCGAGCGCAGTGCTCTTTGGGCACCTCGCTCATGCTCGAGTTCGTCTGCCAGCTGAAGGGCGGTGAGAACCATGTCCGATTGGGTTGCGACTTGCCGATTTCCGAGGAGCGCATGTACGCGCCCGTTCACCATCTCTGCCAACGACTGAACGTACGCTTCGTCGGCATCGCTTCGCACCTGATACGGCTGACCAGCGATGTGGACTTTTATCGTACGCTTCACAGCAGGGCCGACAATATCGAGAGGAGCGGCAAAGTCAAGGTGCCTTCGTCACTCGGTGTCCGACACCGGACGATTGCTGCGACTGCCCTCGCCATCGAGATCCTGGTCGCTGGACCGGCGGGGCGCGCCTAAGTGGCTCTACGCGCACGTCTAATTTGCAATGCACATTACTTAATGTTCATTTGATAAACTCGTCGGACCGTCTCTCGTCACTTAACCAGCCTTAGGAGGGCACATGCGGTCAGAGCGAGCGTTGGGAACTTTGGGTCGCGTTGTAAAACGCCTGAGCTTTGTGGGCATTGCCGTCGGAATCGCCACCGGCGCGCTTTGGAACGGCTGTGCGGGCTCCAACACCGATTACATGGGCACGATCGTCGATGGTGGCAGCGACGACGGTCCACCGCCGGGGAGCGACTTGACCTGCCAGAAGACCCCCGATCCGGACGTGCCGGACTCGAACTTCCTCGACAACAACTGCGATGGCATCGACGGCGACGCCACCCAGGCCATCTTCGCTTCGCCAAGCGGTGACGATACGTTTGTTGGCACACGGGAGAATCCGGTCAAGACCGTCGGCCAGGCCATCAAGCTGGCGCAACAAAAGGGCTTGCCGGACGTCTACCTCGACAAGGGAATCTACGCCGGATCGGTCACTCTCGTCGCTGGCATCAACGTATACGGCGGCTACGACTCGGGCAACCTGTGGGCTCGCAGCGCCGCCAACGACTCGCAGATTCAGGGCGGCACGACCGCGGTTACGGTCACGGGCGTCGCCAAGGAAACCCACCTCGAGCTGGTCTCGGTCGTTGCCGCAAACGGCACCAGCCCAGGCCAGTCGAGCTACGGCGTCTTCATCGCCAACAGCTCGGGCCCGATCATCCTGGGCCAGGTCAAGGTAAACTCCGGCAATGGCACGTCGGGATCGGTCGGCGCCGATGGTGTCGCAGGAGCCGCCGGCAGGACCGCGTCCCCTGGAGGCAATGGCTGCACCAACAGCTGCGGAGCTTGTCAGAACAACGGTCTTGGCGGCGCGGGAGCCTCGGGTTCGTGCGGCAACAATGGCGGCAACGGCGGCACCGGCGGCTGCGATACCAACAACGGCGGCAGTGGCAGCGGGGGTGGCGGCGCAGCGGGTGGTCTAGGCGGCGGCGGCGGCGGTTACGCGAGCTGTCCATTCGGCAGCTCCAGCTCGGGATCGCAGGGCAAAGACGGCGGTCCGGGCGGCGATGGCAACCTGGGTGCACAAGCAGCCGCAGCAGGCACAATGACCGCAGCCGGGTACATCGTTGCCAGTGGTGGTGACGGCTCAGCTGGCACCAACGGTAGTGGTGGTGGCGGCGGCGGTGGCGGCGGCGGCGGCTCGGGCTCGCTCGGCTGCAACACCGACAAGGGCGGCGGCGGTGGCGGCGGCGGCTCGGGTGGCTGCGGCGCAACGTCAGGCAAGGGCGGCGGCGGCGGTGGCGGCTCCTTCGGCATCTTCTCGTACGCAAGCACCGTCACGCTCAACGGTGGCGTCGTGGCCAGCGGACGCGCAGGGGATGGCGGCAAGGGCGGCAACGGCGCGCTGGGCGGTACGGTCGGTGGTGGCGCTGGCGCAGGTGGTGGCTCCGGCGACGCATCAGGCGGTGGCCGAGGCGGCAACGGCGGTATCGGTGGCAACTCCGGCGGTGCCGCAGGTGGAACCGGTGGCCCAAGCTATGGCATCTACGCGAAGATGTCGACGGTCGTCACCAATGGTGTTCAGGCCAGCAACGGTGCCTTTGGCGTCGGTGGCAACGGCGGCACGGCAACACTCGGCGGCGGAGCCAAGCAAGCCCCCGCTGGTTCTCCCGGCAAGGCTGGCCCACAGCTATTCGAGTAATCGGGCGTCTCCGCTCCACGTCCTTCAAGCGGTTCCCGCTACATCCTCAGCGTAAATCAGCCGAGATCTGCCGCCGCGCTCGGCTGGACGACTCGTGTCCTCGCAAGTAAATCAATCGCACTTTCGCGACGCTGTGGTGCATCCCGAGCCGCGCCGCGACCGCCGGTGAAACGTCGACCACACCACGCCAAGCGCCGCGCTGCTCGACAGTACGCTTGATGACGAACCGACCGCCGGGCAGACGCGCCCCATAGGGACCCCGATCGAGCACTCGGCAAGTCGCCATCCGCTGCGTCGTCAGGCTCTGCACCACCAGCTGCGTTCCGCACGGCAGAGTCCGGTGCGCGCAGACCAGCTGTCCCGGTCGCAGGTCCTTTCCGGTACACGCGAGCGGCCCCCCCGCCAGCGAATCGTTTTCATATCCGAACACCGCCGCCCGCCCCAACTCGGTTCCCACGTCGGGGGTCGCGGACAGAGCCAGGAGCAGGATGTGGCAAGCTGCCATGAGGGTCAGCATCCGGGCCTCCTTGTGTAGATTTGGCCTTCATAGCTTGCTCGGAGGGGAAAAGAAACCCTCAATCGCCAGCCGAACCGCCGCCATGTGCGCGGCAGTCACCCCACAACAGCCGCCGATCGCCGTCGCACCCTCGTCGATAAGCGTCAGCAGCTGCTCAGCAAAGCGCTGCGGTTCGATCGGTTTTGCAGGCCGCTTGCAGTCAGGCGTTCCGTTGTGAAGCTGCGGCCTCGCCAGCACAGGTAGCCGTCGCCCGCCCGAGCTTGCCCAGTCGGCCACCGCAGCCACCGCACCACCCATCCGCTCGGCATTTTGGGAACAATTCACGCCAATCAGCGCTGGTGGTTCGTCGCTAAGCTCGCGGAGCATTCTCGCCAGCGGCACCCCAAGCGGCGTCTCCAGTCCGAGCTGTCCACTCGTCACCGTCAACGAAACCAGCAGTGGCAACTCGGGCGCCCCCGCCCGGACCGCAGCCACCGCAACCCGCAATTCCAACGGATCGAAGCAGGTCTCAAGATGCAGCGCCGCGACGCCATTCTCGGCAAAAGCCGTGGCCACCTCGCCGTACAGCGCCCCCAGTCGGTTTGGCTCCAGACCTGGGGCGCCCGTCGGACCAAGCGAAGCGACCAGCCATTTTGGGCAAGCTCCTCCCGCCCGCCGGCCCGCCCTCGCTACCGAGACACTTCGCTGCACAAACTCCCGCAGGCTCGGCACGTTTCCCGTCGCGGAGTCCTGTGGCAAGCTCCCCGCCGCCGCGAGCCGCAAAAGCCCGAAGCTATTGGTCTGAAGCACATCGACCCGCGCCTCCGCAAAGCCCCGATGAATCGCTTCCACCTCATCGCGACGTGACCACAGCCAGGCTTCGGGCGGCTCCGTCGCAAGCGAGAGTCCACGAGCGATCAGTGCAGTCCCGATCCCACCGTCCCAGAGCAGCGGCGTGCGGTGCGATCGCAGTGCCCCGATCAAGCTCTCAGGAGTCGCAACCGGCGCGCTTTTGGTCATAGCGCTCTCTTCGCTAAAAAAATCTCAATCACCGACGAGAGATTCTCGGCGTCGCCTAGACCGGAGCCAGAGAATATGCGTTGATTGAGATATGAAGCGAAGTCTGGCGATCGACAATCACGTGGCATTTCAGTGGACCGTGGTCAGAACCGTCGTGGCAGGCAGTCTACTCGGACTTTGTCACACCGCGATGGCGCCAAGCTCAAGTACGCTTGGGCTTCTGTCGCAGGTCCACGGGACTTGGGCTTGGCTGTATGGAGCGGTCAGCCTGGCCTTCCTCGGGGCAGCGGCGGTCCCGTCACGAACGACGAGGCAAGCGCTGTGGCTTGTCGGAAGTGCGGCAGCGGGAGCAGCGATGTCTCTCGCCCGAGCGCACCAAGGAGAGACTCTCGCGGCGCCGGCCATCCTGGGGTGGTCGCTGCTCCTCGCGGGCTATCTTGCGCAAGGCGGACCGGGACGGTGGCAAGCTCTGGTCACCATGCTGCTCGGGACGCTGCTGGGAATTGGCGCGCAGCTACTCCCCGAGACGATGGAAATACACGGGCTGTTGCTCAATCAGCCTCTGTGGCTGAGCAATGCGGTGGCTGGCGGTTGTGTGGGTCTGCTCGTCGGTACGTCGACCATCGCACGGCACTTGGTTGTGAGAGTGAACCCTGCCGACAACGATCTGCGCGGACTGCTTCCGGCTGCTGATGCCGATGATGAGCTAGCCAAGCTGGTTCGGCAGGCCCTCGAAACCTACCAGCAGGCAGCTGACAGCCTCGAAGAACATCCGACCGCGCGCACCGCCGCCGAGCAGCTGGTCAAGAAGATTGGCCGCTTCGGCAAGCGCTGGCAGGACATCGAGACGCAGGCTCAAAAGAGCAACCGTGCCCAGCTCACCGAGAGGAAGCAGGATCTGGAAGCGCGGGTAGCCGCCGCCACCGATGACAGCGTTCGCAGCGAGTATGTCCGAGCACTCGCAGCCATCGGTGAGCAGCTGGCCTATCTCGACGACATTGCGAGAGGCCGTGAGCGCGCCATTGCCCGGCTCCATCACCAAGTCGCGACGCTGGAGCGGCTACGCCTGGCGGCGGTGCGACATCGCTCCGTCGGAGCGGCCAAGCTCGGCGAAGAACTCAAAGCCGTCGTCGAAGATCTCAACCAAGCGGGCCAGGATCTCGATACCGCCGCTGAAGTACTCGCCGAGCTTCCCAGCTAACGCCGCGCTCCCGCTACCTTGCCTGTCGTCGCTCCCGAATCCGCTCCACCATCGCCTCCCGCTCCTTCGCCGTCAGCAGCTTCGCCACCGCCGGGAAGATCTGCCGTTCCTCCGCCTCAAGATGCAATGAAAGCAGCGTCCTCAGCCTGACCGTAAGCCGAGTCAAATCCTCGCGTAGCGTCGCGAGCAGCAGTGGCTCCGCCGTCAGCTTCTGCCAAATGCCCAGCGCTTCCTCTACCGTCGGCTCGATCAGCAGATGCTCCGCAGTCATCGTCTCCAGAGCCAGCCGAAGCGCCGGCTCCAGGGTTCGCGCCGCAAGCGCGGCAAGCAGCGTGACATCTTCGTCGAGGATGTGCAGAGGCAAGGCCTGACCGAAGTAGCGAACCAGGGCTGACGCAGCTTCAGAAACCCCTGCTGCCGCTGGCTCGACAGCGTCGATAAGACGGTGTGCCAAGGCCAGGTGGTTGCGAATCCGCTCGTGACAGGCAAGCAGCATCTCCAGCGGATCGGAAGACGCCTCTTCAGAGGATCGCTTCGCTGTCAGCTGAACCAACATGGCTTGAGCGCGGCGAATGCCGATGGAGGAAGCGGATAAGAGGGATTGCTACTTGCCAGGTGGCTTGGCCTGCAGCGCCGGGTTCGGCTTGGCCTGCAGCGCCGGGTTCGGCTTGGCCTGCGTCGCAGGATTCGGCTTGGCCTGGGTTGCGGGCGTTCCCGCCGGCTTGACGCCTCCAGCCGGTTTGGTCCGCTTGAAGGGCGGCGGCAGCTTGGCGGGACGGCGAACATTCTCGGGATGCGCGCACAGCGTCAGGTCGTTATGGAACATGAACTGAACGCGACGATTCTTCTCGTCTTCGACGGAGATCACCTGCGGGCACAGCCCACCCCAGCCCAGAGTCGCTGCGATTCGCGTCGGAGGAAGTCCGGCCCCAAGCAGCGCCTGCTCCACGGACCTGGCTCGCTCCTGAGAGAGCTTGAGCCGGGCTGGCGGCACGCCATTTCCTTCTCCAGGAGTGGTGTGTCCCTCGATGCGAATCTTCTCACCTTCAGGAAGCTTCTTCAGCTCCTCGACGGCCCGCGTGAGTTTCTGACGATTCTCATCGCTGAGCTGTCCCGAGTTCTTGTCGAAGATGACGCCATGATCTTCCGGGCAGTTGATGAACGGAGTACACGGACAGTCCTTGCCAGGCGTGCAGTAACGGCAGTTGTCCCCGCTGCAGGGGCAGTTCTTGCCGGGGGTGCAGAAGTCCGCGCGCAGCGGTGGTCGAGCCGGACAGTTGACGCCGGGCGTACACGCGCAGTCCTTGCCAGGTGTACATGGGCAGTTGACGCCGGGCGTACACGCGCAGTCCTTGCCGGCAGTACACGGGCAATCTTTGCCTGGTGTACAGCAAGCCTTGTCACTCTTGGTCGACGCCTGCTGCACAGGGGTCATCGGCGGAGCGGCAGGAACCTGACTGGTTCCGAACTCATCAATTGGGTAGTTCACCGGTGGTAGTGAGCTGCCCCGACCGCCGAAGGCCCCACCGGAATTCTGGGCTTGCGCATATCCGGTCACCGCTGTCATCAACGTGAGCCCCGCCGCGACGATGCCGGCAAGAATGCTGGCGCGCCGCGTACTGGATCTCTGACCGCCCGCCGGACTTGCCGGCGAGATGAAACGGACTTGCCGCATGGCCATATTTCTCCGATTCCCTTTCATCGCGTCCTCTGCTCTCACTGCTGGGGCAGCGGGACGAAGCACTTGATGCTGTCGTCGGGCCACAGGTTGATTTCGACGCGACGGTTCGGCTCGTTTTCCTTGTCGCGCTGATCCTTCTGGACCAGCGTGAGCTTTCGCTGCGCCGACAGCTTCGAGTCAGCCACGACCTTGCAGTTGAAGGCGTACCAACCAACCTGCACGTTCTTGTCCGTGACGTCCACCGGGATGCCCTTGCCGCGAAGCTCATCGCGGATGAACTTGGCGACGCTCTGCGCACGGTCATGAGAGAGCCGCGTATTGTAGTCGAGTCCGCCCACGTTGTCGGTATGACCTTCGACTCGGATCTTGTTGCCCTTGTTGATGTGATCGGCAATCGCATCCAGCGACGTGCGAATCGTATCGAGACCCTCGGGCTTCAGATCGGGGCTGTCGAACTCGAAGAGCGAGCCCTTGATCTTGATGTTCTTCTTCGGGCAATCGACACCCGGCTTGCACAGACAGTTGACTCCCGCCGTGCATGGGCAGTTGACTCCCGGCGTACACGAGCAGGTCTTGCCTTCTTCGCAGACGCAGTCTTTGCCCGGCGTACACGGACAATCAACGCCTGGCGTGCATGGGCAGTTGACTCCCGGCGTACACTGACAGTTGACTCCCGCAATGCACGGACAGTTGGCACCACGGCAGCGGCAGTCTGGTGGGGGCGGCGGCGGGGGCGGCGGCGGCGCGCTCGGCTTCTTGTTCCACGACCACACGAGGCCGGCGTAGGCACGGACGTCTGGTGAACCAAGACCCTTGCTTCCGCCAGTGGCCGGAATGCCCGGACCGGCACCAAGGTAAATGTGGAAGTCACCGGCGCTCTGGGTCTCGAGATTGACGCGACCAGCGACGGTGGCCTCGAGTGGCGTCTCCCCAAGCGAGCGGAAGTGCCAGTTGGCCAGGCCGAAGACTTCCGTCATGACGTCAAACGAGCCGTGGTTCCAGTTGGCGACGCGCAGGTTCAGACCGGCTCCCACCGTCAGCGAGTTGCCGATGCTGGTGAAGGCAATCTGCTGCTCCTGGGCGAGGAACACACCGGGGTTTAGAACCAGCGTGAACCGCCACAGGTTCAAGTGGAACAGAAGCTTCAGGTTGCCGGTCGGCAGCGGCGAGCCGAGAAAGCTCGACTTGTCACCCGTCGGCAGCTTGAGGTCTCCAGCAAAGCCGAGACCGCCCCACTTGCCGTTGAGGAAAACGACCTTGGCCTGAAAGCGCAGGTCTTCTTGGCCGATCGACTTGGGATCCTGATTGGGCAGCTTGCTCAAGATCGCCGGGTCCGAGAACATCTCGCCGATCTTGCTGGTCTGCCCGGTCTGCCAAAATGTCACCGGCAGACTCAGACCAAACTGGAAGCGCCCGACCCCGCGAATCGGAATACCGACCGCGATGCCGAGGTCACCCGTCAGTCGGTTCTCGATGAGGGGGAACTTCGGCTCGTTCCCCATGTACAGGTAGAGCGGATTGCGCGAGTAGTGCAGAAACAGCTGCGGCGCAATCTCAAAGCGGGGCAGCAGTTCTGCAAGATCCTGCGTAACCAAGCGACCCGTACCGAAGGCCGGCTGGAAGCGGTTGATGTCCAGGGCATTGCGCGAGGCATCCTGGGCACTCGCCGCCTGCGTGACGCACAGACCCGCTGCA
>Ga0154020_10000939_pt1 | contig 35926 bp, 29 predicted proteins | sample Klosneuvirus_201_FD_109709 | JGI IMG/M metagenome (GOLD analysis project Ga0154020, IMG submission 109709) | Active sludge microbial communities from wastewater, Klosterneuburg, Austria - Klosneuvirus_20160825_MG | ecosystem: Engineered > WWTP > Aerobic digester > Activated sludge | place...
TGGCGTCACCGGCAATATCCGCTTCGCGCCACCCAACCTATTTACGCGCGAGCCCATCGCGGCACAATTCGACAATGGTAAAGTGCGATTGATCACAATACCGTCGGATACGCCGGAAACGCCGGAAACGCCCCAGAATACCCCCGAAGATGAAGGGCAGTGACGCCGAACAAATAGCGCTAGCGTACCTGCAGCGGCAAAACCTGGTGCTCTTAGCACAAAACTACCGCTGAGGTTGCGTTGCCTTTTTGTCATGGTTTACGGGAGTATAAATGGAATTTATACTCCCGTAAATTTCACTGCTTCCGAGGTTTGTGGGTGGAGGTGTATAAAAAAGGTTAATGTCAATTTCACCATCGCCAATAATAATTTTATCAACGATAGCTTCAGCGGTACGGCGTTTTTCTTCAAAAGGAAGTGATGACCAACGATCATAAAGATTACGAGATTCTTCAATAGCGGTTTCTTGGGAAAGTTGTGAAATTTTCAGTATATCGACTTCAGCTTGAAGCTTAGGGATTTGATCATTAAGCTGATCACGACGCTCAGCCAGGAGCTTGTATTTCTCTTTAAAGCCGTATTTATCGATCAATTCCGATTGATAAAGATCGTAAAGCCTATCGGTTTCTCGACTAATTTTGGCCGCATCCTTTTCAAGAACAGCTAACAATTCAACCTTTTCCTTGATGATTTCATTGGCTTTGTGTAGCTGATTAGAAATTTCTTCATCTGAGATTAGAAAATTTTTAATTTGCTCATGAAATATTGCTTCCAAATCTTCCAGCGGTATCTTGTTACGGCATTTGTAGCAGGTGTATTTGTGAGCATTGGAGGGAACATACATTTTCTGACCACAAGTACAGAATGTGAGACCAGAGAAAAGGTGTACGACTGGTTTGGTGCGTTTTCGCTTTTCCCGTTGATTCGTGAGATAGAAATTGCATTCTTGCCACAGCTCTTCAGATACAATCGGTTCAACCTCTAAATGTATCCATTCCGACTCAGGTTTGAATTCCCATGTTCCTTTTTTTTCATCAATACGAGTATAGTTTGCGCGACGATTACCCTTGGCAATCGGGTCTTTAAGTAATCGATCAATCGTGGTATCAGAAAATTCACCACCTTTTCGAGTACGATAACCCTGCTGATAAAGTAGCCTGGCTACTAATTTCTTGCGCTTATGTTCCCGAAACAATTCAAATATAAGCTTGCGTACTTTGGCTTCAGCTTTATTGATAATCAGCTTCTTATCTTTCCACTCATAACCATAAGGAGCTTGTCCGCCAGTCGGCAAGCCAGCCTGAGCTCTAATTGGTACAGCCGCCGCCACTCTTCCGGCTATTTCTTCTCGTTCCCATTGTGATAAAGCCGCGATCATGGTGTAGAAGAGGCGACCGGCGGGAGTGGAAGTATCTATACTTTCGGCTAGTGATATGAGATCGGCCCCGTATTCCCGAAAGATTTCCGAGAATTCCAGTAATTCTTTGGTATTGCGAGCTAAACGAGCAAGTTTTGAGAAAACCAAACCACTAATATGCCCATCACGTACATCTTGGAGCATTCGCTTGGCTTCAGGGGTGTCTTTAACCGTCTTGCCTGAAACAGCATCAAGTCGGTACACTTCGACTACGTTCCAGCCTTTTGCCTCGGCATAAAGACGAGCACGACGTTCATGAGTTTCTGGACTCTCACCCCTTACCTGATCTTCGGTGGAGACGCGAATCCATATACCAATCCGTTTAGATTCACTTTTTGTGTTCATTTATACCCCCGATATTAAATGCCTCTACATCTAACCAAATTATAATTGCTTTCCGGAATGATGAATCGAGAACGACATTAAATCAATCTCAGATAAAGTCGATGATAAGCAGGTAACAATATATACCTAAAAACCAACCAGGATAATCAGATGGTTAATACCAATTCCAAAGCCATTCTCTGTCTAGTTCTGCTCTATCTGGCTCTTCTACCGTTATCGGCAACGGCCGAGGAACAGATTGGGCGGGTGGTAGCCGTAACCGATGGGGATACCCTAACAATGCTTGATGGCCGAAAACAACAAATTAAAGTCCGGCTGGCTGAGATAGATACACCGGAATCGGCACAACCATACGGAACACGTGCAAAGCAAGAGTTATCCCGATTGGTACATGGAAAAACTGTAACCGTTAAAGTCCAAGATATAGACCGTTACGGCCGGACAGTGGAACGAGTCTATGTAGGGGAGTTGGATGTAAATGCGGAAATGGTAAAACTCGGAGCCGCTTGGGTCTATCGGAAATATGTCAGTGATCAGAGTCTCTATGCTTTAGAAAAACAGGCTAAGCAAAAAAGAGCCGGAATATGGAATTTGCCTGAAGCGGAACAGATTCCCCCTTGGAAATGGCGGAAAGCAAGGTAGTACAAATAATGCGATTCTTTATCCTCATTGTTTTATCATTCTCCTCGCAAACTTATGCAGAAAGCATCTACAACCCAATTCTTAAAAGTATAAAGCCTCATAGCATCACCATTATTGGTGAAACCCATAAGCGGCCAGAATCTTTTCAGTTATTCCAGTCAATAATAAACGACTATCTACAAAAAAATAAATGTCTTATCGTTGCTTTAGAAATTGCTAGTAACCAACAATCCACGATAGATCAAGTGATTCAAGGTAAAGCCAAAGTTTCTGATATTGAAGTCGCGCCACCGATTGATCATCCAGATTTCCGGGTATTGATAGAGAACTTAGCAAAACTACAAAAGCATAATGACTGCTTTCAGTTAATTGCTGTAGATGCTGATATTAAACTGAAGACTGACCGTGATGAATGGATGGCTAAAGAGATGACTAAGCAGATTGGGAAGACGCCAATACTTGCGCTCTTGGGAAGTCTGCACACCTTAAAGAAAGTGAACTGGAATCCGGAACTGACTCGCAAACCACCTTATCTACCAGAAATCCTTATTTCCAAAGGCTATGCCGCGCAAACGTATCCACAAATCTGGAAAGATCGCGAATGCAACACTCATTTTCAATTTATCAATGCAGATCAACCGGAAGCTACTAAATTACTCAATACCAGCTTGTTTTCTGTATTGAATGCTTCTAAACCCAAAACTGTATTGAATATTATTGATGGAGTCATTCTCTGGAAATGTTAATAAATATTTTTGAAAAAATCTTAAAGAATATGAGCTCCGGCCAGTTCAAGTTTTTCTTTTTTCTTTTCCCACATAGGATACTTTTCACTTAATAAGGCAAAGAATTTCTTATCGTGGTTTTTATACCGCATATGACAGAGCTCGTGAACTATTACATAGTCAATACAGTCTTTTGAAACATGAATTAGTTTAGGATGTAAGACAATTTTTTCTTTACTGATAAAACTGCCCCAACGCTTCTTCATGTCTCGCATTGATAATATCGGCATTTGTTTATAGTCAAACCTCTCCTTCATTACATCAAAACGATCAGCAAAAACCTTCTCTCTTTTTTCTTTAAACCAGTTGGTCAGCAACTTTTTAGTGTATGTACTATCTGCGACAGATTTAGTTGTCTGTACCAAAAGTACTCCACGTAGTAACGCCACTTTATTTTCAGAACTTTGCTTAACAAGTAATTGGTGTTGGCGACCCAGGTAGTAAAAACTCTCGCCCGACACATATTCTTTTGTATACGCTTTTCGTTGGTGCTTTCCAAAGAAATGAAGTTGTTTTTGAAGCCAATACCATTTACGTTTAAGAAACTGCTCTATTCGCTCAGGAGCAGTATCATGCGGACATTTCACACAAATTCGCATGTCAGGCGTAACGGTCAAACCGAGTGTTTTTCTGTCTTGTGGAATAAGGTCGTAGCAGTAAACGAATGAACCGAAAATAAATTCTTTTTGATTCTTATGAGAAGATTTCATAATTATTTTCTGCAAGGGTGAGCGCGTTGTTTATGATTATTCTCATATCCGCGTCAGACAAATCAATCCCTTTCTCTTTTTTTACAACGTCATACAGATAATCGTCGAGAGTGTTCATAATACGGCGCTTCACATCAAGATTTTTGTACCAATCAACAATTGCTTCAGCCTTCACAATACCGAATATATCAAGGGTGATAGCAACAAACTCATCCTCAGCAACACCAAACGTTTTAAAATCTTCTCTAAGGTTGCGGTAGAAAACATCAGATCCCTTTATAGATTCAATGGCTACGGGCAGACTCTCATCCTTTTTGCTTACAACATCATCACTTATCAATTTAAGTTGTTTTAAAGCGGCCACGTCAGCTAGTTTTCCGTCACGCATCTTCTTCAAGATCTCTGAAATCTTCTTAGAGAATCGTTCATAGAACTCAGGATCAGAATCCAGTTTTTCAGAAATAGTCTTTTGGGTTTGGGCTGCAATCGCTTCAGCCTTTGACTTATCAGAACCAAGCGATTCAATCGCCTCCTCGAACTGTTTGCGATCTGTAATATTGATCTGCTTTGTGAGCAACTCCACACCCATTGCATCAACGTACTTATCAAGGATATTCACGAGTGATTGCTTGTATTCAGCAAGATCAACGCGATCTGCGTACTTCAAGCTCGCTGTCTTGCGAAGCTCCATAAACTTCTTGAGTTCGCGGGTGTACATATCAAGACTATCAAACTCATGTACAAAGTCCTGTAATACAAAACACTCATTCAAGTTTTTAATAAATGCGTTGAGGGTTTTATAGAACACTTCACGGGTTGGAGCATCATCAAGTAGCTGCAAGAATGCTTCATCATCGGATGAACCCTTGATAGTTTTGAAAATGTCGTGCAAAAGCCCGTAGCTTTGTTCGAGCTCTTCTATCTTGTCAGCAACATCAATAAGGGTTCCTTGCACATCAGCTTCGTCATAATTACCGAAAAGCTTCATCGCGGTATCGATATTCTTGGCATTCTCAGAATAATCAATGATATATCCCGCAGTCTTTGGCAATTTCTTGTTTTCATGGAGCCGATTTACACGAGCAATTGCTTGAAGTAGGTTGTGATCTTTCAGATCCTTGGCGAGATATAGAACCGTATTGCGTGGCGCATCAAAACCAGTGAGTAGCTTATCTACAACGATAATCACTTCAATACCGTCATCGTTGTATTTAAAACTATCGATAACATCCTTTTCATATTTCGTCACACTGCTGTGATTTTTTCTGATTCCATCAAGGTATTTCACAACCTCGGCTTTATGTGTGTTTGCCTCATCGCCGTCATCATGTTCATCAGAAACTACAACGGCAGTGCGTATATTCCCGCGCTCTTGAAAGAATTTTTGAAACAAAACCGCTGAGAACTTGGATGGCGCTACAATCTGCGCCTTAAGACCAGTATCTTGAAAATGTTTAGTGAAATGTTTTTCGATATCGTAGCCAATCTCGACGATTCTCTGAGGATTATCCTTAATGACTTTTGTACCAATATATTTTTGAAGTTCTTTTTTCTGTTTATCATTTAGAGCTTCAATAATACGTTCGACATGGCGATCAATCTGCTCTTCATTCTGAACCAAGTCCACATACCGGCCTTCGTAGATGAGCGGTAGAATTATGTTATCTGCTAAAGCGTCATCAATCGTATATTTATCAATGTAGCCGCCAAACTTTTTCCAACTCTCCTTATCCTTCTTCATGAGTGGAGTACCAGTAAAGCCGATATAGCACGCATTTGGAATAATGCGATTCATCTCAAGGCTCGCGATACCGCTTTGACTTCGGTGGGCCTCATCAATGAGTACAAAAATATTTTGATCAGAATCAACAAATCCTGCTTTCTTTTTCGCAGCTGATTCAAACTTATCAATGATCGTCGTAATAACACCAAGGTTTCGATCCTTAATTAGATCAAGAAGATTCTGACCGCTAGTTGCCTGAATAACCTCTTTCTTAAGATTGCAATTTTTAAAAGTGTCTTTGATTTGCTTATCAAGATCCTTTCGGTCAGTCACAATAATGACCCGTGGGTTACTTATGTGCGGATTCTCAATAAGAGCTTTCACAAACATAACCATCGTGAGGGATTTACCTGACCCTTGGGTGTGCCATACAAGCCCACCTTTGCGACGAGTAATACCAGATTCTGAAGTCTCGGTTTCATCGACTCGCTTAAGCATTTTGTGAATCGCAAAATATTGCTGATAGCGAGATAGCTTCTTCACTCCTGCATCAAAAAGGATGTAGTTTTTGGTGAGATCTAAAAGCCGAGCTGGTTCAAACAACGCCAAGATGCCCCGATCCTGCTCAGTAGGCAATCTTTGGGTTTTTTGTTTATGCCCATCGGTGTACCCATTGAGGTCTTTCAGTACCTTCTCATATATTGCATCATCAATCTTTTTACCAATGAGTTCTTTTGCTCGCTCATTTATTTCTTCAAAGGTCATCTCTTTTTCTTTCCAGACCGCATAAAACTTATTTGGGGTACCAGTAGTGCCGTACTGCAATTCCTTACCGTTGGTACCCACGAGAAGTTGGGTGTATGTAAAGAGTTTTGGGCAAAACTCAGGCCCTTGATTCCTATTCATCTGATTGATTGCTTCAACTACCGCCACACTCGATTTCTTGTTCTCAATGATGGCGAATGGAATACCATTCACAAAGCATAGAATATCTGGACGAATGTTTTGCTTACCGCTTGCCACAAGCTCAGCAGTCACATGAAATACGTTGTTTTCTGGATGCTCAAAATCAATGAATCGAAAGTTCTTTGAAACGGTCTTTCCACCCGTGCGTACACGAATAGTCTTACCGCCCGATGTGGGCATAATGATGTTGTATATCTTTTGAGACGTATCAATGAGTCCCTCGTACTGAATGTACTCAGGTTCGTCCACCGCATCCTGCACATCCTTCTCACTGAATGTATAGCTCTCACCATCAACTTCGTACTCATTGATTTCCATGAGTTTCTCACTAGCGATATTAGCCAAAATGAAATTGCTTGTGTCACCACCACGTTCAAGCAGGGCCTCTTCTGCGGATATGTATTGATATCCCATCGCCAAAAGCAGCTCAAGCGCTGTGAGCTGTGATTGTTTGGCTTCGTCGAAGTGTACTTTTTCTAACATGATAGTTTATTTAGGGATTGATAATGTTTCAGGTGTTCGGATGGTGCCAGTAATGAGATTGTTGAGAAGGTATTTTTTCTGGTTATTAAGAAATGATAATTTTTTAATAAGGATTCTTACTTCATTATCAGCAGTGTCAAGCACTCTAACAATTGCTTTTTGTTCATCAATTTTGCCTGGAATTGTAAAGTTAACACTTTTCATGTAACCCCAATCAGCTCTTGGCATCCGCGACCCAGAAGATACATTGGCCACGTTCACAAATTTATCTGACTGAACTAAGTAGTATGCATAGTTACTATCAATAAATTTTGAGGATTTAAGCACCCAAATTTCTGTTGAACAAACACCATCAAATTCGGTACGCAAAAACTTCCTTAAATACGGACGAAGCTTCCCGAAAAGTACATCACCTTTCTTAAAAACATTCTTTATACTTTTTTGTAATTTTGAGTCAGTAAACCCGAGTAATTTAGAATCATCCTTTTGCAAATGCTCTAGTTCGATACATTTGAAAGAATAATTGTCAATTACGGGGTTATACTTTTCTGAGGTTGGCTTAAGTAAATCCTCTAGTTCATGATTTACCCATTCATCGTTATATCCAGCAATTCGAGATTTGCCACTCAGCAACTCTTGCATTAAACCTTTCTTTATTTCTTTTTTAACTTCAATTTTCCGCTTCAATTTCTCAATTGCTTGATCCCAAGTTTCAAGTACGGCAACAATCCGATTTTGTTCTGGCTCGGGTATTGAATAGGCAGGTACATAATTGAAAATTGCCGTATTCAATGAAGGCATTGTCCCACCAACTGCTAAATTCCTTATGGTATTTTTGGTGCTTTCTTTTGCAAAATAATGATTTAAAAACTTTGAGTTAGTGCCATTCTTTGCACGAACACGCAAGATACGGCCTGAAAACATCCAACCTTCTTGTTCTTTTGTCACATACGAAGACCGATCGACTGAACCCACACGACTAAATACAACATCTCCTTCTTTGAGAGTGTATTTTTTAAGTCGCTCAACATCTACTTTTTTAACAGTTGGTGTATCAGTGGTTATTTTTACAAACCCATCTCGTAGATTCTCAACTGTGATAATTGGAGTACCATCTTTAACATAGTCGCTTTCATGAAGTTGGCTACCAAAAGGGCCAGTTTGCACCTCAGCAATATCAGCAACACTTACATGTATCCAGCTTTTTGGAATATTCTGTTGTGTAATTTTATTTGTCATTTTTAATTCTTAAAGCTTCAGGCAAAAACCAATCTATCTCTTCATCTGACCAAGTAAACTCTTCTCCCGACACTGCACCCCGCTTATTAAGCCTCATTTGTGCTTCCGTGTATTCTTTGCTACTTGATTGCGGTGCGAGATCACTAATAATTTGGTATTCTCGTTGCAATAAATCTCTTCGTGTAACGATTTCAATGCCAGAGATACTCTCGTTCATTACATCGGTAATCAATGATCTGTAAGCATCTCGTAATCCCATATACTTTAATGCAGAATTTTTGTGAGCAACCACTTTTTGTTCGAAATTAAAAGATAGCTGAATTATGAGAAAGATAATTTCTGCAACAGTAATACCTGCACTAATGTAAGCAAATACTAGATTTCCTTGATGATAAATCTGAATAATTAAGAAAATTAATATAGATCCAACTAGAAAAATATTAAATGCTTTTACGATAAAAACATTTTTTTGTTGATATTCAGCAGCAACTTCTTGAACCTTGTGTGTAAACACTGTACTTGCGAATGATTGTCTAATTATTGAAAGATTTTTAGTATCCATACGATTTAAAATTTAGATCCATAAATTTCTCTCCACTTACCGTCTGCCGAATAGGGCATTACCTGTGCCTCATAATCGATAGCTTCTTTAGCGATGTTATAACAACGCAGTGCTTTATATTGAAAATCGCCCTTTTTGTCCACATATTGACCACTACCAGGTGCAAGCCAATATGTTTTATTTATATCTTGATCTTTTAAATACATAAAGAAATCACGAACCATCCAGTCATAGTAGATAAAAGACTTATCTGTATAAGCAGAATTTTTCATAAAATTGTAAGCAAGAGTATCAATTAAGAGACCTCCAATTGGCACATCCCATTTTTCTTTCCACGCACGAGCCATTCGACATAGGTTTTTTAGATTTCCGTTCCATATATCGTTGCCCTCACGAATTGCTTTTATTTCAGCTTTCGGATCGGTCGTCTTCCAACTTCCTCCGTTATTAGTGTCGGGGTATGAGTATCTTCCTGTGTCGTAAAGAAACGCTGGAATAATCTCAAAACTCACGCCGTCATTAAATACAATTTGAACGACCTGACCGTCACTCTTAATATGGGTTGTTGAATAGGTTTTCTTTAGTGAATCTCTAACAGTTTGGAGCAAAGCAGACTGCCCATTACCGATATGACCTTCATACTGTGCATGAACCACCCATGGAAGTTGCATCAAGACATCAATGTCACTGGTATGAATGTCTGTATCTCTACCGTATGAACCTACGTATAAGCTATGGGAGGTTTCCGAGTCGGTATTCCAAAAATCAGAATTGAGTTGCCTTGTAATCCGCTTATAACGACAAGAAATATCATTAACCACGCTCGACTTGATGCGAATATTTGAACAAAAATTCTGAAACTTTTCGGAAACACTCATAAACTTTATTATTTAATACCAAGCTCTTTTAAATAGTCAGTCATTTTCTTCTCAAGTTTTTGCAGCTCCGGCTCGAGTTCAGCAAGTTCCTTAAGATTCGCACTGATATCGACCGGCGTTTCCTCTTCAAATGTATCAACATAGCGAGTGATATTAAGATTGAAATCATTCTCTTCTATTTCGGCAAGATCAACCGAGCGGGCAAATTTTTCTACATCATCTCGCTTGGTGTAGGTAGTGTGAATCTTTTCGATATGTTCATCAGTGAGGACGTTTTGTGCTTTTGCTGACTTGAATTCTTTCGATGCCTCAATGAAGAAAATGTCTTTTTTATCTTCATTGGCACCGCCTTTCTCTCGAGAGCGATCAATTACAAGAATCGCTACTGGAATACCCGTTGTTTGAAAGAGTCCTGACGGTAGGCCGATTACTGCCTCAATGATATTTTCTTTGATCAACTGTTCACGAATCTTTCCCTCAACTCCACCACGAAAGAGTACGCCATGCGGAACAATGACTGCCACACGTCCAGTTTTTGGCTTTGCTACTTCGATCATGTGCGTTATAAAAGCAAAATCTCCTTTGTCTTTAGGTGGAACTCCTCGCCAAAAACGATTGTATGAATCTGATTCAGCGTGTTCAGCACCCCACTTCTTAAGCGAGAATGGGGGATTGGCTACGACAACATCAAAACGCATTAGCTGATCATTTTCGACGAGAAGGGGATTATTGAGCGTGTCACCCCATTCAAGACGTGCCGAATCTTTTCCGTGAAGGAACATGTTCATACGTGCGAGCTGGAACGTAGAGCCTGTCGATTCTTGGCCATATAAGGCGTAATTCTTTGAACCTTTCTTTTCAACTTCTTCACCAGCCAAGAGAAGGAGGCCGCCCGAGCCACAAGCTGGATCACAGATACGATCACCCTCCTTAGGCTTGGCAAGCATAGCAACCAACTGGGCCACCGAACGAACCGTGAAGAATTCACCTGCTTTTTTACCTGCATCGGCACCAAAGCGTTCAACCATGTACATGTATGAGTTGCCAATGATGTCATCACCCACATCCGAGAGGTCAATCTTTGCAAAGTCCTGAATGAGATGGCGAAGCATCTTGTTACGTTGCGCCAACTTACCAAGTACCGATTCAGAATTGAAATCAACACTAAACACACCTTCGAGCTTTTCACCGTTAGCGTCCTCAATGCGACGCAACGCTTTGTTTATTTCATCTCCAATGTTGTCTTCTTCGATTTTGCTGTAGATATAATCGAATGATGATTTTGGGGGAAGATAGAAGCGATCAAGTTTCATCTTCTCCTCGATACGTTTTTCATCACTCCCAAAGCGTGCCTTATATTCATTATGTCGTTTCTTATTGAGATCACTCAGGTACTTGAAGAAAAGCATAGTGAGCGCGTAGTCTTTATATACACCACCATCTACACTACTTCGTGAGGAATCAGCGGCGGCCCAAAGAATTTTGTTGAGTTCTTCCTGAGTGAATTTTTTAGTCATGGCTTTTTGTTATGTTTGTAAATGTTGCGTCAAGTATTTGTTGCTTCAATTCATTCTTCCGATCCAATATTTTCAGTTGCATCTGCATATTGTGATAAAGGTCAATAATCGTTTTTTGTTTCTGTAGATTGGGTACTGGTATTTTCAACTGTTCAAGCAAGCGACGGGGAAGTGCGCCAATGTATGAACCCGTCACAATTTCCGAAAGTGAATCTTGTCCATTTTTTGAATTAAGATAGTGAGAGACGTACTCGGGCAATACGCTAGGGTCTGTAATGCGGATAATATGCACTGATGACGATGCAATCACGTTCAATGCATCTGACTTAAATACTGTTGATCTAAATGCTCCCACTTTCATCCCGCGAGCAATAACAAGTACATCATCCTTTTTGAGACGACCCGCATAACCAGCTGGATCAAAGGCGATTGGCGTGAGTGCGCTCACGTCGGAAACAAACATATTGCGAATAAGATCCTTTGCCTGAAACACAAGAAGATCACCATTTTTGTCTGGTGTGATGGCACCTCGGAAGGTGTATCCAGCGATAACAGTGGCGATATCTTTTAATTTCATTACATGAGTATAAGTTACTGCACATTATTTGTAAAGGCGATACATTACAAATATAACCACATGAATAATATAACATTATATTTTTGGATATTAATAACTTAAGGTATACACTACGATACAATGCCTCTCTCCAGACTAAGAATCTGGTGTTACAGAGCAAGCAGGTTTTGAGCTGTATGCTGATACAGGTGTATGAGAAGAAGATTGTGATTTAATAGGTTTTTTCTTTTTGAAATCAGTGGTATAGTAAATTTTATATGAGAAAAACATTTGCAGTCTTAGTGGCAATATTCAGCGTCTTTTACCTGTTGCCCACCGCCGTTGCCATAGCTAAGTCACAACCCAACACAACATCAATATTTATTATTAATCTACTTCTCGGTTGGACTTTGATTGGCTGGGCGATAGCTTTGGCCTGGTCTTTCGCTAAATAAATAACATGCCGAGAGGAATAAAAAAAACAGCAAACAAAAACCCGGCTATCTTGCCGGGTTTAAAAGAACTATAGATCACGCAGTCTTTTCAATACTGCTTTGTGTAGACATGTTTTCCAAGAACTGACTAGCCACCGAAGCCGCACTTGCCGCCACAAAAATTGCTGATTTGTGTTCTTTGAGTACTTGAAGCCAGTTTGCAATGTATGCAGCGTGATCTGATCTCGGATACGTGTTGATACCAAGAGTAGCGCAAAGAAATGAAGCGCCAAGCTCAGCAACCAGCTCTTCCATGGCATAGCTACTCGATCCGAATCGTCCTGATAAATCACGTTTGAGTCGTGAAGGATGTCCAGACCAATGAATATGCTCATGGAAAAGCACTGCATAATATCCTTCTACGGCTGATCCTGAATTGGTATCACGAAACACTGATTGATTTGGCATAAAGATACAATCCAAGGCTGGGCTGTAGTAGGCGGTGTCGCTGCCGTGGCGAATCTCACTTTGCAGAGAATTGATAAAACATACAGCCTTAGAGTATTTTTGGTGATTCGCCTCGCCATCTGCTTCATCTATCGACCAACCATCAACTTGATCTCCATTAAACACATGGGAATAGCGAATCACCGCTCTTGCCTGATTTGTGGTTTCGTCATCTTCAGAATTTTCATCTTCTTCTTTCCGTTTATAGAAGATAACAGTTGCGCCTTTCTCTCCATGTCGCACCTGCGCCCCCAATGACTTCCACTGAAGGTATGATGCCCAATAAGAACTAGCGAACCCCAATTTCCTCCTAATAATCCAGAGTGTTAACGCATTAATCCCTCGATACAGATTCTTGGTTGCCGGATTTCGAGGAAGTCCAGCATGTGCTTGTCTATGCCAAGGCATTTCGAAATCAGCCGCACCAGATTCTATGGCACTGATAATTTCATCGGTTATCTTGGTATAAATGTCAGTTTTTGTAATACATGATGTTTTGCTGCGCATAATGATCTCCTTGTCACGTGAGGAGCACCGGAAATTCGGTGCTCCTCGATGACAAGGAAAGGCGCTAGCTATTCAGCATCAAACGGGCTTGGTATTCCTTTGGTTCCGTAGAAAACCAACCCAAGGGCGGCGGCATCAAACAGACTTTGACGCGGATCGGCACTCATCCACGGTTTACGAACTCTCGGCAATCTGTGGTTAAAGGCCGGTATCTGTCGTCCGATAGCTTCGGCGATTTGATATTTTGTAACTGCACCAACAGCGGCAAAATAATGTTTAACCTCAGCATTTGAAAATCGATGCAGATCAATGTGTTCGGTAGTAGCTAAATGAGTAAGCATACGGTAAAGCTTCTTAATCCGTGAAGATCGTCGATTAACCCGATCACCCGTATCTTCAATCACAATTACTACCGGACAGTAGCGATCAATCAATTCCTTGATGGCCGCTAGTGTTTTATCGTTGCGGTGCTTTTCCCTGATTTCCTTCACACCCCAATCAAACGGACTTTCTGGGCCTTCATACAAAACAAAGGCAAAACCACGACTAAAAGGATAGATGGCGAGAACCAAGTTCTCTTGACAAACCACACTCATACTTCCTTTTGTGAACGCGACGTGGATAAAGCTCGTTTTAGCGCGAAATTGAACAACTCACGCTTGCGAATTCCCGCAAGGCTGGTAGTGTTGCTGAGCGCCTGGTCCATTCGATACATATTTCGCATGACCTCTTCCTCGACCAAGGCGTGGGCATCTGGAAACATGATCGAGGGGGGAACCCCGAAAATGACCTGGCAAGCAAGCGCGACCTCAATCTTGGGGGCGCGTTTGCCGTTTTCATAACGACTAATCTGCACACTACTTGCTGTACCGACCAACTTAGCAAGTTCTTTTTGGGTAAGGCCCCAATTCCGCCTGTGCGTGCGCAGGTAACACAGGACGGCAGTGTTTTTCTTTTTCTCCATTGAAGATTGAGCTTCTGTGGTTATTAAGCAGAAGCTTAATCATTGTCGCGCTATATTTGTTTCTTCAATAGAGGTTAAAATTTTCTCTGGTGGATAATTGGGTAGACGTGGGGACGTGGGGACGAAGAAAAGGGATATGAGCTAGTCCAATATCATGAATTATAAAGATATTATAAATAACGGATATCAGTAGTTTGATACCCGTTATTTACGTCCCCACATCCCCAAGTCTACCCGCACCTCAATTTTCACTTCCAGCACGTTCGGTGACACCATAGCGAATACAAAGCTCATCAACTTTTGATTTCTCGGTAACCGGCAAGACATAGATACCATGACTTTTATATGTCACAAGGCGTAATCGTTTGCGGAGAACGCCACCAACCATGCGTGCGGTAATCGGACGTTCATATTCAACGGAAAATCGCTCAGTGAAAATGGTCGTAACATCGGAAACTGGTATTGAACCGTCTCTGCCTTGCTGATATAAATCCTTTAATACTTCAAGCACGCCAGCCTCTATAGATGAAGATCGCTCGGCATAGAGTTTTTGGTCAAAGGATCGCACAGCCGCTCTGATTTCATCCCGTAGGTTTTCATCATCAATGATGGATAGTAGCGGGATGAGAATTTGATTAAGTCGCGGTGATAATGCCGGATCAATCAATGATTCATTGATTTTGATGGTGGGTAGCATGGTGAAGCGATACATGAGAAGTTGATTTCTAAGCGCTACCGCTTCTTCTTTTTGAATATCAGGGAGATTAATCGGAATATCACGTCTAAGGCTGCTTTGGCCCATTTCTTCGGTCAAAAACCGACTCTCCAGTGCTGGATCATCAAATGATTTTCGCATCGCCACGATCTTTGGGCCATACACATTAAATGCCCGTGGATCAAACTCTCGCTGAGTAGTAATGGCAGTGCGGAGTATCGGAAATCCGCGCACGTTACCATTATTAAAGATTTTTACGAGCTCATTCTTTTCATCGCTAAACCGAAAGTCAGCTTCATCAAAAATCAAGGTTCCTCTGAAAGTGTCGAGAGTATGAAAAATCGGTGACACCGTTGACGCTCCACTGGCAAAGAATGCCTTATTGCACAGTGATCCAATTACAAACAGCGCACGGGTTTTTCCTGAACCAAAATCACCCCGCATGCGTAGGTAGGGCAGTTCGTTAAAGGCATCGTAAACCCAAGTTAGGAGGATGTAGTAGCTGGCGATCTTACGAAAATGATCGGATACATCAACGTAGCGATAGATATATGTTTGGATATCCACAATAAGTTTCGCGACAGATTCATAGGGAACCGGCTTCTCTGCAAAAATTAGCGCTCCATGCTTGATGAGATTATTAGTAGCGGGAATTGGCTCCAGTTTTTCTTCTTCTGGCGTTTTATATAAAAAAACAATCGCAATCTGGCCTTCTTTTAAATAAGCCAGGGCGGTTTGTTTTGTCTTTGTGTTATAGATCGTTTCAATGATGATTCCATCGGAAAAGTATTCAGATACTACTTTTCTTGCTTGCCCCTCCGGCTTGGGTGTTTTTTGTTTCATTGGTACAGAATACCTAGCCGCTTGCCTTTGCTCGAGGATAGATTGTTTGCTGTATCGCTATACTTCAGTACCTAGCAAGCAAATCAGACTCACTTCACACTATCTGGATGAGAAAAATCAAGGAGCCACCAGAAATCGCTGAAATCGTGCGGTATTTTATGCCGGATGCTAGCGATGAAGAATTAAAGGAAGCTACTGTTAATTTTCGGGCTTATTTGGCTGTGCTTTATCGAATATTCCTGCGTTTGGAAGCCGAAGGGCGTCTCAATGAAATCCGTGACTTTCCTGAGAATAATGATAAAGTTAATGAATCTAAACCTGATTAAGTATGAGCAACGTTTATGCCTATATTCGAGTATCAACCATTAAACAGGGTACGCAAGGTTCTTCCTTAGCTGAACAGCGTTTTGCTATCGAAAATTATGCCGAGCGCCATAACTTAACCATCAAACAATGGTTTGAAGAAAAGGAAACGGCAGCTAAACGAGGCCGCACTATTTTCACTAAAATGCTAGGGCTTTTGATTAAAGGTAGAGCGCAAGGGGTAATCATCCACAAAATTGATCGCGGAGCCAGAAACCTGAAAGACTGGGCTGATCTTGGCGCACTGATAGACAAAGGTATCGAAGTGCATTTCGCACACGAAAGCCTAGATATGCAATCGCGCGGTGGTCGCTTAGCCGCTGATATTCAAGCGGTAGTGGCCGCCGACTTTATCCGCAATTTACGCGATGAAGTTAAAAAAGGGTTTCGGGGACGATTGCGCCAAGGACTCTATCCATTACCTGCGCCACTTGGATATTTAGATCAAGGTCGAGGATTACCAAAACTGCCTGATCCGATAATGGCTCCGTTGGTGCAACGAGCGTTTAAACTATACGTCACCGGTCAATATAATCTCTATACACTTGGTGAGGTAATGTACCAAGTGGGGTTACGCAATCGACGTGGCAATCGTGTATCCAGAAATGGTCTATCGACTATGCTCGGCAATGAATTCTATATGGGAATCATCTATATAGCATCAACTAGCGAACGTTACCAAGGCATTCATGAACCTCTGATCAAAAAAGATCACTTTAATCTTGTGCAAGATATTCTACATGGAAGAACAAAAAATACCGGACTAAAACACGAATTTCGCTACCGCAAGACTCTGCGCTGTATACACTGCCACTATAGCTTAATCGCTGAGCGACAAAAGGGAATCGTCTATTACCGTTGCCAGACAAGAAATTGCCCAAGGGCCTGTGTGCGTGAGGATGTGATTGATGAGCAGATGCAAGCAATGCTCGATAGGCTCTGTATACCCAAAAAATTATTAGCCCGACTGGAAACTGAATTTACCTATCTGCAAGCAGAAAGATTCAATCATCGGGAAGAGCTACTACGCTCGGCGGAACTCAATCTCGCTAGCATCGATACAAAAATCACCCGACTGACCGATGCCTATATTGACCGCCTGATTGATAAAGAAACGTTCGATCAAAGAAATCAGAAATTACTATATGAACGCATTGGCGCTACTGAAGCCATAGAAGAAATACGGTCGCAAATTACCACCAGCGACGAAAAAACCAAAAAATTCCTCGAACTGGCAAAGGCTATATCTATCAACAAGAATAAGGTGGATGGGAATGAAAATCGCGATTTGCTAAAAACAGTTACCACGAACTTTTTAATTGATGGAAAAAAGCTTGTATTTGAACTGAAAAAACCATTTGAGATGATAGCAAATGACTCAGAATTGTATTGCGGTGAACCGTATCGAGCCACATCTCGAACTTTTGACACCAAACCCAGTGAACCATCAAAAAATTTATTTGAGTTGATACATGGCAAGGAACCACCTAATGACTCATCACAAGAGAAAGCCGCTTAGCAGGGTGTGCATCCTTTCTTAATACATTCAGCACAACCACAGTCACATCCCGACTGAATCTCACTTAATCTACCTTCCCGATCTAATCGCTCAAAGATACGATAAAGAACAGCCAAGTAAGCACGGAAATTAACTGTTGCTTCTTTTAATTCTCCTTCATTTGCATCGGGCATCCAACAGCGAACAATTTCTGCAATCTCTGATATTTCTGTTTTCATATTCTCAAAGAAAGCATATTTGGGTAAGGGAGGGAAGTTTGCTAAGAGTGAAATAAATGTAGTAAATCATTATTTAGCTAATGATAAATAATGAAATCTTATCACCACCACAATATGTTGCATAATAAGGATAATATGCTTTAATATGATAAATAACTAAAATGAACTCTGTAAATAACGAGATGTATAAAGAGATTCCACTCAAACTCTACGATCCCGACTGGGGATCGCCTTTAGCTAGTGTCATCATTGAGCTTGAGAAGCTACGAGTAAAGCGACTTGGCGGCCCTGTTCCGCCATATATCTTTTTTCAATTGAAAGATATCTTTCATATATTTGAAAGTCTTGGTTCAGCTCGTATCGAAGGTAATCATACAACCTTATCTGAGTTTGTAGAAAGGATAATCGAAAATCCCACAAATGAAACTACAGATGATGGTTTTAAGGAAATCTTTAACATCGAACGTGCTATCGATTTTATTGAAGAGCACGTAAATAAGAAAACGGTTTTTGATCGAGCCCTAATTTCTGAAATTCATAAGATACTGGTTGATGGACTCGCTCAACCTCCTAGCGGTGAAGGATCACGCTATCCGGGACAGTTACGACCGGTTAGTGTTTCTATTGGAGGGTCATCACATATTCCACCTGATCCAGTTAAGGTACCAGATTACTTTGATGAACTTTTGGCGTTTGTTAATGGGCAAACCTCTACCCAATACCACCTTCTGGCAACTGCCCTAGCTCATCACCGCATGGCCTGGATTCACCCGTTTGATAACGGCAATGGTCGTTTAATTAGAATGTTTACCTATGCACTTCTAATCAAACAAGGATTCCAAGTTAAAAGTGGTCGGATTCTGAATCCTACTGCCATTTTCTGTATGGATCGGGATAAATATTACGAAATGCTAGCACTTGCCGATTCAGGAGAAAGAGAAAAAACTCTTGAGTGGTGTTTTTATGTTTTGGACGGCTTGAAAACAGAAATAGAAAAAATTGATCGGTTGCTTGATTTGTCGTATATGACCTCTAATATTCTGCTTCCGGTGCTGACATTTGCACTCGAGCGTGAACATATCACCAAAAGAGAATTTGCCATTCTTAATGCTGTAGTGAGAAACCCAGAGATGTGTATTAAATCTAGTGATCTTGAAAATATTATCGGAAAAGAGTCTCCAGTACAAAGGTCAAGGATTATCAAACATCTTAAGGAAAAACAAATGTTGATTCCGTTAAAAGCGAAAGGGAGAATCTACACCATTGGTTTTGCTAATAACTACCTGTTACGCGGAGTTATGCATGTACTTGAGAAGAATGGATTTATTCCTGAGTCACTTAATAAGAAGTAGCTACTTTCAGCTCGAGTCTCCTTAAAGTTTTAATTAAAATATATTCATTTTGGTAAATTTTCTTCACTGAGCCAAAAATATTAAATCAATGAAAATATAAAAAATATTTGATCTTATACAAAATGAAAAATCTTCGTCACAGTAAGCTCTGATCCAAGAACAGAGAGATGATATTTTCTTAGCTACATAATTTATAAATGCTTCTACAGCATAAAAATTAACTATTGTGATTGTCTAAAATATTACCTTTATCACTTTATATTTTATATGTCGTTGAAATATATGCGATGTTATATCCTATCAAAAACGGTTGGCGAAATTTGACAAGAGAATATTAATAAGCGATGATAATAACGCGTGGCAAGGTGCATTTGAATAGATTTAATAACAATTAGTTATTACCTAAAAAAACATTAATGCACATGATATTAAGGTGACAACAGAGTTGACGATCTAAATTCCTAATTAAGCTAATGTTAAGGAATGAAAAGATGTGATAAATACAGGTTAAAAAGTTAATCTAAACCGCTCGCATAAAATTTAGAATAAAACTCTACCCTGGCAAAATAAAAAGTTCCCCAGGGTTTTTTATTGTCTAAAAATATCTAAGAAAAGCATATGTAAAGAAAAGGCCTTTACATATGTATATGCAAAGGCCTTGGTTGAGTCAGCTACAACTGACCCAGTTTGTTCGACCCCAAAAACATAAGAGAGGTGTATCTAAACGAAGTTAGGCAACCCGAAAAGAAATTACAACGCTCTTACGCAAGTCGAAGAGCGATATTATATCATACTAGAATACCTATGCAAGTATTTAGGTCATAGGTATTTAATTATTTTCATTTCTTTCTGGGCCCGATCCCACCTACGTTGTCCTTCGTATAAACCTTTGCTTAATTATAAGGTTTTACATATCTGTATTGATCAAAAATCAAGTAGCACTTTTTATTTGCTGATTTACTGGAGATTTTTATCATGACACAAGCACAACCTATGTCTGATGGTGGTTTTTATTTGTATGAAAGTTATGAAACTGTTGTGACTAGTCCATCTATCGTTTCGATACATGACGAAAAACAAACTGAACAGATGTTATCAGGGGTTGATACGTTTATAACAAAATTTATTCACCCACCATCGTGTAGTAATTATTTAACATCACAACCCATTTGCTCAGGAAATAGTAGAATATTTAGTATTCTAGAGCACTTCGCACTTCCAACTGAAAATATTTTTGTAATAGATATTCTCTTTTATAATCAATTCAAATCTCAATTCTTAAGATTATCAGAAACTCAAAAATGGGGAATTCTTCCAGTTGATATGAGAATAGCTGGATCAATGGATGAAATTCTGGATATAGATTTTGTTCTAGTTGATTCGCCACTAAATTGGTACTTGGATGCTATTGACATAAAAAAATCATTTTACAAGCTGAGATCAAGAAGGCAGTAGTACTGGTGGGAAGTAATGCGCTCGAACTTTATAATCTGAGGTTAACTCAATGTTAAAAATGGAGTTACTGTAGCAGATTAGCTTATGTATTAGGCTGATCTGCTAAAAACTTCTCGAACTAATAAATCCTTATTTCTATTCATTTTGCTAAATAGGGAAGTGGTTTCATTGATATGCTTTTTTTATTACCACAGCCGGTATCTTACTTATACTAATTTCATCATATTTGTTACTGGATGTTGTTTGGGTACATTGGTCAGCATCGAATCATATGCATATCAGAGAAGATCATGAACTTAAATTGCTTGAAGTGCGTAAAAATCGCACGAGACTTTATCGTATTGCTTGGAATTTCTCTAGGGGAAGTCTATTGATGGTCGCACCAGCCGTTATTTTTGAGCTTTTCTTAAAGATTACAGTGAATGTTTAGAGAAATCATCATTTAATAAATCATCAGACTTCAATAAATTCATATTACAATTAAAAATCTTAGTGAACCGGGATTCGACTATACAGTTGATTTTTCTACACCTCATCATACTTAAATGTTTTACTATCTAATTCAGGTGTGGTCATAAGTTCATCACCTCGTCTCGTTGTCCTTCCTCTTTCACTAATAAGATGAAGGTTTGTTTTTGCTCGTGAGCAAATAACATACATCAGCTTTTTTGATGCATTGGTTGCATTACCTGAGAATATTTCATTCCAATGTGGAATATATCCATTCAAAAGCCCATAGGCAATTACTGTTTCAAATTCTTCTCCTTTTACTCCTACACAAGTATTGATAATTACACCAGTCATTTCTCTATAAAAACTTTTGAAGGATTGAATATCACTGGGTACTTTAAAATCAGGGTCATTTAACCTGCTTTCAATATTGTCAAAGAATAACTTTTTGTTTTCTACTAGCAGTGGATATTTTGTGTAATCAATTTCAACATTTTGTAGAAATTGGTCAAAGCAATCATTTAAATAATCAATGCCTTCAGTTTCACTTGATTCAATTGAATTGATTAATCTCAACAAATTTCTTTCATTCTTGAATTTTTCATTGAATTCTGTATTTGCTTGATCTCTAAAATTATCAATTAACTCGGCTGCCCATCTGTATCTTGAAGAATATATTTTAGGATTTGGTTCGGTTAAAAATAATCGTGAGAGTTTAAACCAGATATTATCTCTGTTTCTTGACATTGGTGTTAAACCAGAAGCATCAAAGCTTACATCGGGCAGTGTGGATCTTAGCTTTTTTGATATAGAAGTAATCAACCACCATTGAGGGACAAGAACACAAATTTCACCTTCTGGAATACCCCTATTTAAACTCAACTGTATCAATCTGGCAATTTCATCAACTATTTTTGTGTGATGAATAGCATTATTTAGAGTGATAAGTCCTTTTGTTTCTGCATTATTCCCAACAGCCTTGATATCTATAGTTTGGGTTTGGAAGTGAGTGTAGAAATCAATTATTCTTTGACTTGACCTGTAATTGCCTGTAAGTGTTAATGGAGTAATTAGCATTCCGTCAATTTCTGCTTTAATTTCGCCCATACTTTTTGCTACTCCGCCAAGCGAAGCATAGATCGCTTGATCTGTGTCGCCGACAAGAAATAATGAAGTATTGCCTTTACCAGCTTTGATAATTACAGAAATAATTGCGTAAAGTAGATCCTGAGTATCTTGATACTCATCAACACAAATTAACTTGAATAGATTAGAAAGTGTTTGCGGAATCGTTGGATATGTTCTTAGTATTCTGTAAGAATAGAAAATAAGTAATTCAAAATCAATAAGCTTTTTTTCCAAAAGTATTTCGTGATACTCCACCAAAAGTTTCTTTTGAACACTTTTAGGTTCAGCGAAACTTCCATCTCGATTTAGCCTTAAATTAACAGGATCTATTTGCTGTAATTTATATTTCTCTTTTAATTTACTAATCAAATCTGAACAAAATGTTTCGTCAGCAATTGAGTAACCATTCTTCAATTCGGGTAAGTAACAAGAAAATGGTTTAATAATCCATTCCAAGCAAAATGAATGAAGTGTGCCTGACCAAATCTTGTCACTGCTAATTCCCATTGCATTTAGCCGTCTGAAGATTTCTTCCGATGCACGAACTGTAAAAGTTAGAGCAACAATTCTCTTTTTGCTATGTTGATCAAGTTGAGTTAATTCATATGCTAACTTATGAATAATAACCCTTGTCTTGCCACTGCCAGGACAAGCTGTTAACAAAACATTTCCACCTTGTTTAACTGCCAATTTTTGCTCATCATTTAATTTATCAAGCATCATATTAATGACAGAAATTTAGTTAGTTGGTCATTCTTGAAAGTTTCTGTGAATGTAGTCAAAAGCTCTTGATGTGTTTTTCCTTTCACGATAAATTTTTTCGCTTCTTCGTACGAAGGATCAGTTTGATTACTTCGTATAGATTTCAAGCGGTAGATTACTGCTTTTACTTTTGAGGATAGGTTAATGTGTGCAGCAGAAAAGGCAATTGCTTTAAGAATGTATTCTGGAATATAGCTGTTGTAATTAATTTGTTCCGCTACTAAGAGTGCTAACCAGCCCTTACCTTGTTTATCCGCAATCCTCAATACTTCGACACCTGCTACTTCAACAGAGTTATTTTCAAGTTTGGTTTCAGTTTTTGATCTGTCTGCTTCTCTTGAATAAATTTTATCGAGACATTGCACATACTCATGACTGTTTCCATTCATGAGAAAATCAACTTCAAACGTATGGTTAGAATAAAATGGTTTTAAAAATTCATTTCCATTACAAAATTCAGTCAGACTGACTTTTCTTTCTTCTCCACTTGTTTCTGATGCTCTACAATGTTTTTGATAATCGTTATCGTCTTTTGAATCAGCTGGAAGTGTAACAATAGATTTATCTAAATCAGTAAGGATCGCGCATCTCTTTCTAATTCTGTCAGAATTAAAAATTCTGGCAACATTCTCAAAACCTGTGCTCCCAATATTTATCAAGCTAATTCCTATCTCGTCAAGCGAAAGACCAAAAACTTTCTTAAACATCTCAGGAATTAAAATTTGCTCTGCATCACCCTCAACTAAGATAACACCCTTTGCAAAAAGTAAATTACTTCGCACTGCATCCAAATATCTTTCAATCCTTGTGATATGTTTAGGATCAAGATTATTTGAAGGATGAAAAACAGACGCTTCTTTTTCCCCTCGACTTAAGATGTTTACACTACTTATTTTACTTACGGATGAAATATGTGTTGAATGTGTTGAAATGATTACTTGGGTTTTATTTTCCTTGAGATTATTAAATAGAGTTTTCTGAATATGCGTATGAATATGAGCTTCTGGCTCTTCAATCAAGAGAAAATTTGCAATCCTGTCTGTTTTTACCTTTTCGTATTCAAGCAACTTTAAGGAAAGATAAATGAGATTGGCACCGCCTAAACTTAATTCCCAAATTCTCCCTTTGTAGCCTTCATCATCAGGATCTCCAACCCAAAGCTTTAATGATTGGAAAAGTTTTTCCATTTCATTTGGTAACTCTGATTTAATTTCAATATTGGGGGCATAGGTTGTTCCAACAGACTCTTTAATACTTTTATCAATTCCTCTCTGAACTTCTTTCACTTCATCAAGTGAGCTTATTTGGTCATTAAGTTTGCTAATGCTGTCTATTATTTCGCTAGATTTTGCAACTGCAACGGATTTTTCTTTTCCTCTCAAAAGACTTATCAGGGGATTATTTGCATAAGACCTTAAATCGCTTTCGACGTCTCTCAATGCCTTAATGAATGTGCAGGAAACTTCATTGGTAATATTTATCTCTCTAGGTAGCCAAGTACCGAAAATTAGCTCTTCTTTGTTATCAGGGTTTGGAAATTCAACTGTTTCAAAATTGCCTATATACTGTTCGTAAACTGCATCATCACCAAAGTCACCAGAGCCTCTGCTTAAATAAACAGTTTCATAATCTTCAATAGTAAGTTTGTCCAGTATAAGTTGTAAGTCAGTGACATTCTTTTCTGTTGTTTGAGAATAATCATAAAGCTCTTTTCTGAATTGGTACTTTGGTCGAAAGTAAACCGCATAGCTGCCTTTTTTTGAGGTATCCATGTGCCCGTTTGATTGCACTGCTAATGCTTGTGATTCTTCGCTTGCATCTAACTCGTCAAAGGTAATTGAAATGATTATCCAATGACCGGCCCAATTGCCTAATGCTCTATTGAAGTCAGTTGAATAAAAGTTTATGAATCTTGGAAGGGTATCGTCAATCAATATTCTCAAAGCATAAAACAAGTTTGTTTTTCCCGAACCGTTTTCACCTATGATTGTATTAATACCGTTTTTAAAATTAAGCTTTGCTTTCTTGAAATTTCTAAAATTTCTGATTGATAAAGAAGATATATGCATTGGCTAAGTATATATTTTTGTAGTTAAAATGCCATAATACTACTCATGTAGCACTAATCATTAATTTTTGATGATTAGTGGCAAATTCCCACACCATGCCTATTCTTCAATTATGGTGAATATTTATATCGGGTTGTTCTTTTAATTCTAAAAAGGAGTCCGATATGTCAATTCATGCACGCTCAAACGCTGAGCTACTCGCTATGCTGGTGGGGAAAAGAAAAGCTGATAAGCTATATCGCAATACACTGGCTTCACTATTCTTTGCTAGGGAAGGAAGTAGTAACTATACAAAAGAACTGGCTGCTGCCAAGGAGCTAGTGAAACGCTCGCTAAATGAGGAGATACAACAACTAGATGCGCTCACTGCACCAACTAAGGTAGTCCAATATCTGAAGTTAATGCTGATGGGGTATGAACATGAAGTTTTTGTCACCTTATTCCTAGATGCACAAAACCGTCTCATCGCTGCTGAAGAGCTATTTCGTGGCACTCTGACCAATACTGCGGTATATCCACGGGAAGTTGTGAAGCGAGCACTTTCACTCAATGCCGGAAATGTTATTTTTGCGCACAATCATCCTTCCGGAGTAGCAACGCCAAGTCACGCCGACAAAGCACTAACAGAGACTCTAAGACAAGCATTAGCGCTGGTAGACGTGAAAGTACTCGATCATTTAGTGATTGGTGAAGCTGTTGCGGTTAGTTTCGCCGAAAGCGGATGGATATAAATTTAAACCCTGCTATGAAAAAGCAGGGTTTTTTGTATTTCACTGAAACGACAATGGCTATAGAAATTGCCGAAACGTTAATTCATCGCTCCATGCTAAATATGACTGTACCAGTTACGCTTTCAAGATGTATTCCAATCAGCCTATTGCATTTTTCGCCCAAACAAACGCCCGCCTCCCACACCGTCAATTCGGCATCAAAAATGACGACCGTTTTTCGCATTTCTATGTAATTGGCCGTACCGGAGCTGGAAAAACCACATTGCTGGAAACTCTAGCTATACAGGATATACAAAACAACCGCGGTCTTTGCGTTATTGATCCACATGGCGATCTGGCTGAGCGTCTTGTACTAAACATTCCAGAACAGCGAATTAATGATCTTTGTTATGTGAATGTACCTGATATACAGCAACCGTATGGCTATAACCCGCTACGAAAGGTACATCATTCACGAATACCACTGGCAGTTTCAGGATTGATGGAAGCTTTCAAAAAGCTTTGGAATGAAGCCTGGGGCGTTCGCATGGAGCATATACTCAGAAATACGCTTTATGCACTTATAGAAGCTGGTGATGCAAAACTGCCAGATATTTTGCGAATGATTGCTGATAAAAATTATCGCTCGATTGTTGTATCGAAAGTCAGCAATGAGCAGGTACGCAGCTTCTGGATAGATGAATTCAAAGCCTATAACCCACGATACAAGCAAGAAATGATCGCCCCGATTCAAAACAAGGTCGGCGCATTCCTTGCCGATCCCAAGCTAAATCGTATTTTCACCAACGCCCCGACTAACCTCCATTTTCGTTCAATTATGGATGAAGGAAAGATTCTTATCGTTAATCTAGCAAAAGGTCGCTTGGGGGAAGATAGTGCCTCACTATTTGGCGCCCTACTCGTAACCACACTTGGTTTAGCTGCCATGAGCCGGGGTGATATACCAGAATCAGAACGGCGCGATTTTTTCATCTACATCGACGAATTCCAAAGCTTCACTACGCTTTCCATCGCCAACATGGTTTCAGAACTAAGAAAATACCGTATTGGCCTAGTTCTAGCGCATCAGCACCTCTATCAATTAGAACCCGATGTTCGTCATGCTGTGCTAGCTAATGCCGGTACACTAATATCGTTTCGCCTTGGCCCAGAAGATGCGCCACTCATTGCTCGTGAATTTGAACCGATCTTCAATTCGACCGACCTCATTAATCTACCAAACCGTAATATCTACCTAAAACTAATGATTGATGGAGCACCAAGCAGGCCTTTTAGTTCTACTACTTTGCATCCCCATGATCTTAATCACTTAAGTTATTAACCCTTCTTTCCGCTAATACAAAATGTCTATACTTTAGATACTTATCTTATTCATTTGAAAAGAGGGGAAATCATATGAAGCTATTGCTGCGCCGTGATCAAAAAACAAACATGTTTGGCAAAATTATCTTTAATATCTCTGTCCGAGCCGAACTTTCTGACGAAGAAAAATCCAACATTAAAAAATACAAGCTTGGCGATACTATGCTGTATGAACGCGCAAAAATGATTGACCCCGGCAGTGGAATTGTTGGGTTAGCCTCTCGGCTAGCTTTTAAAATGATCAATCTGACGATTTCCGTAAATGACTTGGAGAATGGCAAGCAAGTTGAGTGCAAGGATATCTTGGAAATGCTGGCGGTTGAAGAGCAGGTCAAGGAAGCAGCTCACAACTTTCGTAATGTACTTAGTGCCGCCAGTTCCTTTGGTGGCGAGGAAATCATCGAGATTAATTAAGTGTCCTCAAACTGGCTTTCCTGGATCAAGCCTTCTCCAAAGGAGACGGAACAGGCAGAAATGCTGGCTTTGCTCAATCAGTTGCGGCAGCAAAGCCAGTGGGCATCGCCTTTTCACACTGAAGACCAGATTAGAACTTTTATAATTGACATCATTGCGGAGGCTTGTGAACGGCACGGCACACTTCCCGGTGTCCCTTTAGGTGGGAGCCCTTTATGGCGCTATCAAAGAGCTGTTATGGGATGATTCGATCATCGGAGAATTACCTGATGAATCAGAAATCCGCAATCTGAGCATTGAAGAAGGCGTGCGTGTTCGCGCCTCTTTTAAACGCCGTCAACGTTTCCTGGAATCATCCGACCGCCTGTTGATACTCTGGCGTTCTAAGCTGGTATGGATATTCAAAAACATCCTTGAATATTTTCCTGAATCTGCCTTCATTGATGTCAATGAAAATGGCTGTGCCAACGATGATTCCGTAGTTTTTCCCAGGGCTCACGCTTTTGATCTCTGCGACAATTTGCCAGAAGTCGTTGAACGTATCATGGGTACTTTTTTTGATAATGATGTCAGCGAAGCGCGACTTTTCGAAATACACCGCGACATATTTGATCATAATTTATTAAGAGCATCCGGTTATTCTCCAGATACTCCATATAATCAAGTTGGTAAGGTCACAACACCACTGCAAAGCCGAATTTCCGAACCGGCTGCATTGGTCGATACGTATTTGCAGGGCACACCATTTCACGAACTGCTATACAGTCGATTGCCCTTTGCTATACCTTTCCCGGCCCGGTTTGAACATACTCATATCGTTGGGGGAACGGGTCACGGCAAAACCCAACTCATGCAGTTCTTGATTCATCACGATATTGTGCGTTCGCAAGAAGATGGGCGCTCAATTGTGGTGATCGACAGTCAGGGTGATTTGATCAATACCATTTCAAAGCTTGGTTATTTCAGCGATCCGGCACTGGCCGAACGATTTGTGTTGGTTGATCCAAACGATATTGAACATCCGGTTTGCCTGAATATGTTTGACTTCAATCGGGATAGGTTAAGCGGTTATGCGCCAGTTGATCGCGAGAAGATTCTGAATGCCACCATCGAACTGTATGAGTATTTTTTTGGAGCACTCTTAGGCGCTGAACTTACCCAACGCCAAGGACTGATATTCCGATACTTAGCCCGGTTATTGATTGAGATTCCTGATGCCAACATTCATACGCTCAGGGAACTCATGGAAGACGGAGCAAAATTTCGGCCATATATGGAAAAACTCAGCGGGACAGCCCGTAGCTTCTTTATCACCCAATTCTTTGATAAAAAATTTGGCGAGACCAAGAAACAAATATTAACCAGGCTGTGGGGGATATTATCGAATTCATCATTGGAGCGAATGTTTTCGCATACTCGCAATAAGATCGATATTTTCGAACTCCTTAATCAAGGCAAAATAATACTCATCAACACGGCCAAAGATTTATTGGGACAAGATGGTGCTGCTATCTTTGGTCGGTTTTTCATTGCTTTAATCGCGCAAGCTTCGATTCAGCGCGCGGCCATGCCACCGCATACCAGGCGGTCAGCTTTTGTATACATTGATGAAGCCCAAGATTATTTTGATGACAATATTTCGCATTTGCTGAATCAAGCTAGAAAGTATCGGGTGGGATTAATCTTCGCGCATCAAAACTTGGATCAGTTATCCGCTAACCTGCGTTCCAGTGTCCTCACCTCTACCACTATCAAATTTGCCGGTGGCTTAAGTGCTAAGGATGCCAGTACTCTTGATTCTGAATTCCGTACCGATGCCAATTTCTTGCTTGGTATGAAGAAAGGGAAGTACCAGACTGAGTTTGCTTGTTATGTGAAGAACTATACCGCCAAATCTCTGTCAGTTACAATTCCATTGGGTTTTGTGGAAGAAAAACCCAAGATTACTGCCTTTCAGTATGAAGAAATTTTGGAACGGAATCGAGAGCTGTACTCTGAACCGCCATTGTTACCTGAAGAAATAGCGTTTCCTAATGAGAAGAAACCGGAATACAAAGCACCGCAACCGGCCAAACCAAAAGAACAAGTTCGAGGGCAGCAATCACAGCCAGTGACTACGCCTGCTGAACAAGAAAAACCAATCTCAGAAGAACAACAACCTGTTACTACGTCTAGTGAACCAGAAGTATCTGAAACACCAGAAGTGTTCACCCAATTAACTACTCCACCTAAAAAAGCAAAATCCATACCGCCAGAGGATATTCCGCAAGCTGGCCGTGGTGGACGGCAACATAAATACCTGCAACATCTGATCAAACAATTGGCCGAAGAACGTGGTTTTCGCGCCACTATCGAAGAAACCATTCTCGATGGCGCTGGCCGAGTCGATGTATCACTTACTCGTGACAAAATACGGGTAGCTTGCCAAGTTTCAGTCACCACTACCAAAGATTGGGAACTTGGTGGTATCGAAAAGTGTATTGCCGCTGGTTATACCGAGGTAGTGCTGGTATCGGGTACAGAACGACACATCAAAAAGCTTTCCAAGTTTGTGGAAGAAAATCTCGATCCCAAGGATCAAGGACGTGTCCGGTATATAACTTCCGAGGGTATTATTGAGTTTCTCGATAGTCTTGGTAAATTTACCCCTACTGAACAAGTGGTGCGAGGATACAAGGTACGCACTATGCAACAGGCTACTGATTCAGAGGATGCCGCTTCAAGACGGAAAGCGATTTCGGAGGTTATTGCTAGATCGTTGCAGAAAGGGAAAGAGAAATGAAGTGTCATAATTAATCTAATCTGCCCACGTTTTTTTATTGTAACAAAATGATTGTTGGAGGGTTCTAGTATGTGGACAGATAATGAAACCGAACAGGATTTCCTAAACTTTGGCAGTGTTGCAAAGACAGTTGCTGAGATTATCGGGCAGGCACAATCCCGCCCGATCTCCATTGGTGTTTCTGGTGCATGGGGCGTTGGTAAGTCATCTATGATCAAGCTAATCCAACGGGAGCTACGTGAATCTCTCGGGGATAAGGCCTTAGTGGCTAACTCGAATAAGTATATCTTTGTTGAATTTAATGCTTGGCTTTATCAGGGATACGATGATGCTCGTGCGGCCCTGATTGAAGTTGTTGCATCCACTCTGGCAAAAGAAGCAGAGAATCGAGGGTCTTGCGTTGAAAAAGCTAGTGTATTGTTGGATCGGGTTAATTGGTTTCGGGCCATTAAATTAACCTCAAGCTCTGTGGCTTCTATCGCGCTTGGACTAGCACCAACTGGGTTGCTCGGCGAGATTCTTGGTATTGGCAAAAGCATTTATAACGGCAAGGTTAACCAGGAAGCCATTGATTCTGCAGAAAAAACAGCAGAAGAAATAGGTGAAAGAGCCACGGGGCTGATATTGCCAAAGAAAGTGACAACACCACCCAAGGAAATAGAAGCACTCCGTCAAAGCTTTGAAGATGTTCTCCAGGAGATGGGCGTGACTTTGGTGGTATTGATTGATGATCTAGATAGATGTTTACCTGAGACCACCATATCGACGCTGGAAGCTATTCGCTTGTTGTTATTCCTTAAACATACTGCCTTTGTTATCGCGGCAGACGATCAAATGATTAAGCATGCAGTCAAACGCCACTTCCAGGGAGTGGAAGACGAGCTCGTTACTAATTATTTCGATAAATTGATACAGGTTCCGATACGAGTCCCCCCTTTAGGAACTCAGGAGGTACGGGCATATATGATGCTGCTATATATTGAGAACAGTAGTTTAGATACTGATCAAAAAGAAGTCTTGCGCGCTGGAGTGTGCCAGCAACTCAGTAAAACCTGGCAGGGGAAACGGGTCGATCTCAAATTTTTGCAAGGGTTGAATGGAAAGCTGCCTGATGAACTTGTGACTCGGTTAGATGCTGCTGACAGGCTTGCACCGTTGATGACTAGTGCGACAGGTATCTTAGGGAACCCTCGATTGATTAAGCGTTTCCTTAATGCATTGTATATACGAATGGCAATGGCAAAGGCTCAGGGTGTTGGTGTAGAAGAGACTGAGCTGGCCAAGATTCTGCTGTTTGAACGTTGTGGGAATCCGAAAGCATACTCAGAACTGGTTAAAGCGGTTACCGAAAGCGATGATGGTAAACCAGTTTTATTGCATGAATGGGAGCAAAAAGTTCGTGCGGGAAATGATCTTGAGCTTCCATCTCCATGGAATGAACCGTTTACCATTGAGTGGTTGAAATTACCTCCGCAATTAGGTGGTTGTGACTTGCGTGGTGCGCTGTATGTCAGCCGGGAACATGCGCCCCTGATTACACCAGAAGATAGACTATCGCCAGAAGCTGCAGAACTGCTTGAGGGGTTTTTGGAGCATCCAGATATGGCATCCAGCATGAAGTCACAGTTAGGCGCCCTACCAAGACCGGAGATTTCTGTCATTATGGATCGTATGTTGGCCAGAGCTCGCCAAGAGCAAGAGTGGGGAACGCCACAGATATTAGATGCTTGTATTACTGTTGCACAGGTTGACTCTACGCAAGGTCAGCGTTTAGCAGGATTCTTAAAGGAACGCCCTGGTGCGCAGATTAAAGCCAGCATTGTACCCAAGATCGGCGATGAATTATGGGCAAAAAATGTATTTGATTTATGGCTGGCAGATGAGGATGTAAGCGAGCCAGTTAAAAAAGCAATAAAAACAAGGAGGAGATAAAATGGGAACATCACAATCTAGCAATGGTTCACCTGCTGGTGTGCCTATGGTGCCGCCTTGGGTGCCAGATCTGTCCTTGCCGGAACATACTGCTGAAGGTGCAGATAGTGATAACAGCGACCAAAGTGAAGAACAACCGGCACAGGAGCAAACCACTGGCGATGATCCAAACCAAACGATCCCGATAGCACCGAGTGTACGGTTTGGTGGCGCAAAAAGAAGCTTGGGAGATTATGTTAGGATTGGTGATAAAGCCAGTATGCGTAAAGGTCTGGGGCAATATGTCAAAAAGGGATATGGAGGTAGTTCAATAGCAACGCGCCGAATGGCTGGCACCGCTCAGGCTGCACAGGGTTTATATTCAGCGCTAGCGAGCGGGCCAGAAAATCCATTTGCATTTGACGGCGGAGCGTTAGATCCGGCCTCAATGGCTGGCAAAACCGCTTATGAAATGATGGATGCTGTTGTTGAAGCGGTTCGCCCTGTTGATGGCACCCAAGATACTGAAGCTAGTCGAGCTTCCATTAAAGATGCACTCTCCAATGTTTTGAATCTATATCCTGACGCAGACCTCACCAATTTATCTGAAAAGCAAAGGGACTTAGCAATTGAGCTGTTCGTGGCTGGAGATGTATTTCGCCGTATTGACCTGGATTTGGGTAAGTACATTAGAGAGAAGGCACCTAGTGCGACGACTGCTATGGGGCGCTTGAAAGAAGTGCGTGAATACGTTCGAGAAACAGTAGTATCAGCATTTAACAGACTCAGAAGCGTTGGGCAGAATCTTACAGGAAACACCGTCACTCAAATTGTACAGAACGCTATTCGAGAGACCTGTGAAGTATTTGAAGGGTACGCAAAATGAAAATAACCTGTGCTCTTTCTGATTTTGAGTTTAATAATCTGGCGTCTGATCTTGAAGTTGTTTTATACGGACGCCCCAATCGACCTGAACAAGGTTCTATAGCAGCAACTTTAAAACATGAAATTTCCCAAAAAAAACTTCTACCAGCACCGAAAGCATGGGATTTATTAACAATTGCTCTATCGGTTATAAGCGCTGATTCAGCGGGCTATAGAACCCGTAGTCCTGATGGTTGGACTAGAGATTTTGAATTAACCATGTCAGTTGTTGATCAGAAATTCTGGAATGAGAATGCTGCGCTGTTGCAACAGCTCCTAGCATTTCTAACTACCGACCGATGGAGCCTCAAATTTATCGAAGGCGGCATTCTGCCTAAGCCTGATAAAGCTCCTGTATTGCCAAAGGAAGACTGTGTTGTTTTGTTGTCTGGTGGTTTAGATAGTCTTATCGGGACTATAGATTTGGTTGTCGATGGTAAAAAACCACTAGCCGTAAGCCAACGAGTCACTCCTGACACTAAAAAGCAAGCTTTGTTTGCAAGAGCGATTGGAGGGGGATTGAGAACTTTCCAGGTGAATCACAATATTAAGTTACCTGAAAAAGAACGTCCTCAATCACAACGAGCGAGGTCAATTATTTTCCTAGCCTATGGAGTGTTTATTGCTACGACTCTAAGTCGTTATCATTCGGGAGCGAGAGTTCCATTATATGTTTGTGAAAATGGATTTATTTCAATTAATCCACCTCTGACAGGAAGTAGGATTGGTAGTCTGAGTACACGTACAACACACCCTGTCGTTTTTTCACTATTACAGAAAATATTGAATAATTCTGGTCTCAATGTAGATATTGTAAATCCATATCAGTTCAAAACAAAAGGGGAAATGTTAAATGAGTGCAAGAATCCGAACTTGCGTGATTCTCTTGCATATAAATCTACTAGCTGTGGCCGAATTTTATCAAATAAAATCGCCGGGGAATACGTACACTGTGGTCGCTGTGTTCCATGTTTAGTTAGGCGTGCTGCATTTCATAAATGGAAAGGTGTAGATAAAACAAAATACTATTATAACGATATAGGAATACAAGATGAAAAGCATGCTGGTTTTGATGATGTTCGTTCCATGCTAATAGCTATAGCTGAATGGGAGGAGCAGGGAACTCAACGGTGGTTAGGTGCTTCACTTAGCTCAGCGTTGATAAAAGATAAGCAGAAAATATCTAGCATGATAGAGCGTGGAATGGTTGAAATTAAAACTTTGTTGAAGGCACAAAATGTCAAATGATTGATTTTCATGCACACCTGGATTTATACCCTGATCCCGTTCGTATTGTTCAAGAGGTAGTTTCCAGGCAGATGTATGTGCTTTCGATGACAACAACACCAAGCGCTTGGCTGGGAACGTCATTAATCGCAAAGCCCGGCTCGCGTATTCGTACTGCGCTTGGTCTTCACCCACAATTAGCCCATCTAAGAATTGGTGAACTTGTTTTATTCGACCAGTATCTTGACCAGACAGAATTTGTTGGGGAAATAGGCTTAGATGGTGCGCCGGATTTTAAAAACCATTGGAAACAACAGGTGCAAGTATTTGAACATATTTTGGCAGCTTGCAGCCGCTCTGGAGGAAAAACAATGTCAATCCATAGCCGTAAGGCAGCAGGTGCTGTATTGAATTGTCTTAGTGTTCAACCTGATGCTGGCATTCCGATCTTGCATTGGTTCACAGGAAGCCAGAAGGAATTGCAAAAAGCTATTCAAATGGGATGTTGGTTTAGCGTAGGCCCTGCAATGTTGAAATCCAAGAAATCAAGAGAGTTAGTGTCTCAAATCCCTCGAGAACGAATTCTTACTGAAAGTGATGGCCCATTTGCTCAAGTAGGAAATAATAATGCTATGCCTTGGGATGTGCAACTAGCAACGTCCGAGTTAGCTAGTATTTGGCAGGTAGAAGAGTCCAAAGCAAATGCTCTTTTGCTTTCCAATTTACGAACCTTGGTAACCAAAAAGTAAAAATGACAATGCGGAAGGTTGATGCAACTTTCATAACTTATTCATTCCAAGAATGCTTCAAATTAAGTCTAAGCTTATAAAAAGAGGCTAACTTGCTTCTATTTATTTACAATGCCGCTCATTCCACTGTCTTTTCATAATTTCATTAACTATTTCCTCAGTTATACCAAGAAATGAAGCAACCAGCTTCTTGTATTTATGCAATCTAATTACTCCTCCACGTTCCCACTTTGAAAACGTATCACGATCAATCCCGAGTTTTTCAGCCACTACACTCTGATTCCATCCATACTTTCGCCGCTCAGCAAGTAGTAACTCTCCAATCGAATTGGGATTGAGGGATAAAGGATCATAGCCTAGAAATTCGATTAGGATCGGTGTGTAACGTAATTCGGGTTCGGTATGATCATTTTCCCAATTAACAATACTGGTTAAACCGACATTGAATAGTTTCGCTAATTCAGCTTGTGTCATGTTTAGAAAAAGCCTTCGTTTTAGAATATGTTCACCAATAGTTTTTGGCTCAAAATCATAAGGCTTAGGAATTAAGGATTTAAGTGAAGTGTGCACGTATGGCAAAAAGGCAATGAAACTCTGCCGTTTCGGTGAAATCGATTTGATCATGCGCGACGGCGCAACCCTGGTTTTTGTCGAAGTCCGTATGCGATCCAATGCGGCATTCGGCGGCGCTGCAACCAGCATTACACCGGCCAAACA
>Ga0154020_10000940_pt1 | contig 35920 bp, 25 predicted proteins | sample Klosneuvirus_201_FD_109709 | JGI IMG/M metagenome (GOLD analysis project Ga0154020, IMG submission 109709) | Active sludge microbial communities from wastewater, Klosterneuburg, Austria - Klosneuvirus_20160825_MG | ecosystem: Engineered > WWTP > Aerobic digester > Activated sludge | place...
GAAGAGTGACTTCTCTGGGCGTCCAGCGAACCTCCCTGTGCAACACAAGGTTCGCTGGACGTCCCTGGGAGGAGGGCCACGCGCCCCCGCTTTTCGGCAGCGGCGCCTGGCGGTAGTCTCAGCAATACATGGCGGAACTTGTTTTCACGCGCGGGGCGCCTCTGCAGCACGTGCTCTTCCGGTGGCCGTTGCGCACGCGCCAGGTGTCCATTGGCCACCGGCCGGGCAATGACTTCACCCTGCCAGCTTCATCCGGCCCGCCACTGCAAATCAGCGCTGCAAAAATGCGGGACGCCCGGTTCCAGCTGAGCGTTCATGACGGGGGCAACGTCCCATCAACGAGACCCCGGCAAGCTCCCAAACCCTGGCGGGTGGGACACCATGTCATCAGGACCGGAGCTCGAAAATCTCAATTGGAGAAACACGGTCCACCCAGACCGCCGTCCCGGAGCAGCGGCAGACATGGACTCCAACAAAGTTCGCATACATCACCGTGGCTCCGACACTGATAGACCCCTGGTGAACCACCGGAACACGTGCAGGAACGTTCCGCTGCGCAGGGGTCCCCAGTTTGGGTTGCCGTTGAGCCGGTAGCACCGGACGAACACGTCTCGGAGCACCCGCGGCTTGTGGCCACGGAAACGGAGGAACTGGCGGTTGACGCATTTGCGCCGGAGGCCGAGGACGAATCAGAAACCCGGGATGTGGCCAAGGAGATGGCGGAAGTGGCGGTGGATGTCATTGCGCTGGCGCCCGAGGACGAGCCAGAAGCCCGGGATGTGGCCATGGAAGTGGCAAGAGTGGCGGTGGATGTCACAGCGCTGGCGCCCAAGGACGAGCCGGAAACCTGGGATGTGGCCATGGAAGCGGCAGAAGTGCCGGCAGAAGCATTGGCGCTGGAGCCCGAGGACGCGCCAGAAGCCCCGGGTGCACCTGAGGAAGAAGGCCCTTTGCCGCCCAAGCAGCCGAGCAGGAGACAGGGCGCGCAGCCAGCGAGCAGAAGAAACGGAAGAATGGATTTCATTGTCGCTGCTCCCAAGCGCAAGAGTGACAAATGCTGACCCGCACAAAGAGCAACGTCAAGGAAGTGCGCCGGACGGCGCCCACACGTTTGTGATGAAACGCCGGCGTGTCCCACCTTGCGCGGCTCCCGTTGGTGCCGCGCCAAGCCCCCGCTTGCGGGAAACAACCAATCCTGTTGTGCTGCCGGGCTGATGCGACGACTCCAATGGTTTCTCGTGGTGGCCACCGCAACAGCGGCCGCTTGCCGACCGTCTTCAAGCAACCAGGATGCTGGCATGTCCTCCACGGACGCTGGTGACGCCGCGGTGGCACCGGACGCGGCCATCCCGCCGGACGCCGGGACACCAGACGCAGCCACGCCAGACTCCGGCATACCGGATGCGGCTGTGGCCTGCCCGGTGGCCGCCCCGCCGTTGGTATGCCCCGGTTCCTTGGACCAGCCGGCGTGCCCTCCGGACGGCGGCGCGGGCGTGCCGGTCACCGCGTGCCCGGCCGCAGCATCACCGGTGACCATCAAGGCCGTGCTGTTTGTCTACGAGGGAGGCTGGGGCCCCCATCCTGTGCACTGTGTCTCGGACAGCGTCATGGAGCGCTGTGGCCTGCAGCGCGGCTGGGAGGTCACGGTGGTGCGCAACCCGGCGGAGATCACCGCCGCCTTGCTGGCAGACAAACACGTGGTCATCTTTGCGGTGACCGGGCCCGCCGCCCTGGCCGCTCCGGGGCTGGAGGATGCGCGCGCCGCGCTGCAGGCGTTCATCCAACGCGGCGGCGGCTTTGCCGGTATCCATTCCATCACCGCCACGGACCAGGGCCTGTTTGGGTCACCACGCTGGGACTGGTTTGCCACCATGGTGGGTGCCGCGTTCTGGAGCCACCCAGGGCATCCCACTGGCGTCCAGCCGGGCGTGGTGCGCCGCGTGGGTGCGGCCAGCGGGGTGCTTGCCGGCATTCCAGCCGAATGGTTGCGCTGCGAGGAATGGCACACCGTGCGTCCCAACCCCGTGGACAACAACGCATTGGAGATATTGCTGACGCTGGATGAGGCGTGCACGCCGTCGGTGGGGTTGGATTCCAACCTGGCCATGGGGCAACACCCGTTGTCCTGGCGGCGCACCTATGATGGCGGCCGGGTGTTCATCACCATGCTGGGGCATTCCCAGGAGAGCTACGCCGAGCCGTTGTTCCTGCAGCACGTCACCCAGGGCGTGGAGTGGGCAGCGGGGAACTGACAAACCGCACGGTGGCCGTCCATCAGGGCAACATGTAGAGAGTGCGCATGAAGGCTGCTCCTCTGTGTCTTGTGGTCCTCGCATTTGCGTTCGGAGCCTGCGTCGACTCGGGAGATACGCGTTGTGTGACCGACAACTCGCCTTCAAATCCCTTCAGGGAAACCGGACGGGTTTCCATTTGTGGCGAGAATGGCTCACCAGAATACTTCTGGAGTGTCCCCGTTCCCAACGCAGGATTTTGTAGCTTCATCTTCACGGTGGAAGGGAGCAATACCTTCCAAGTGGACAATGTGACCATTCGCGACGGCACCTACACGGTGGACCGCCTGTGTGGACGTCCCGGAGAAAGGTACATGTGCAACTGCAGGCCGGGAACCAATGCTCAGTTTCGGATGCGGGCAATGCAGGGCGCGGTTTCCAACTTTGTAACGACACGGTACATCACATCAGACTCCGCGTACCAACACTCGAGCAGCGCAAGCTCTCACCAGAGTTCCTCCGCCAGCATGGGGGCAGCCGCATCCACGTCTGACCAGGCACCCGCCAGTTCCTCATCGGGTGGCAGTGGGCTTTGAGCGCGTGGGTCAAAAGAACTGCGTGCCGGCCGGGAGGTGGCCGTGCTGCGCGGGCGTCAGGCATCCACGGGGCAGCAATGCACCCGCGTCATGAGCATTGGGGCCCGTCATCATGAAAGGGCGCGGCAACTGCGCAACGTGGATGGGTGGCGGCCGGAGCCAGCGATGCTCCTGGTCAGCCGAACTTGTTTGCTGAGTTACGGTGAAACGGGAGGAGCCACAGCGGGTTCCGCCGGCATCAGCTCCAGGGTCGCCTTCTGAACGTGCAGGTCACGGTCCTGCCCGCCTTCATTGATGTCATTGGTGAAGCGCGCGCCCACGGAGTGGTACCCCGTCTTGAACTCCAGGTTATCCAGGACGTACGGCTGGTAGGGTCCCTCCGGGACATCCAGCTCCTTGACCACGTTGCCATCCACGGTGAGTTGCACGTGAGGGCCTTGTCCCTTGGCGGGACGTCCCTTCATCCACAACGTGGCCCGGAAACGTCCCTCCACTGGAAGGTTGACCGCCAGTTTGATTTCACCGTTGGCCCACAGGCTCCATTCGGTGCCCATGGCGGTGCCGTTCTCATGGAACAGCTCAGTGCCGGTGAGCGTGTAGGGCGGTGGCGTGGGGGCTGGCGCGTCCGGCAAGGTGCCCTGCAGCACGGCGTCATGCATGCGCACCGTGCGGTTGCTCACGCGGCCCAGGGTGGGTTCCAGGGCGGACAAGACCCCGCGGCCCGGCGCGCCTTCATAGGACCACGAGTACGCCCGCCGTCCCGCAAACATCTTGCCCATGGCTTCCACGTTGCTGCCAGGACCAAGGTCCAACGCGTAGATGACGGGATTCTTGTACTCACCGTCGTTGCGGGTGAGGTCCCACTTGTCCATGTCCGCGGTGTTGGTCTTCATGAAGATGACCGTGTTTTCAACCTTGGCGGCTTCCATGGCCCGGATGAGCGTCATGCGCTCCTTCACCCGCGCGCCGTAGACACCCTTCTGTTTTTCCACCTGGCCGTGCTGCAGGTAGAAGATGGGAAGGAACATCACCCAGGTCATGCGGCGGTGGGCCAGGGCGGCCACCAACGCGCGGCCCAGCAACAGGGCCATGGGAATGAGCAGGATGAACGCATAGCGCGGGCCATACGAATTGTAGTGCAAGGCAGACAGCGGGAACGCCAGCACGTTGATGGCCACAAGCGGGATGACGCCAAACAACCCCACATCCGTCAGGCGTTGTTTCCAGTTGCCAGGGGCAAACAGCGCAAACGCAAACAGCACCGCCACGTAGATGGGGTCAAAGGCCCATTCCTTGAAGTCGTTGCGGTAGTCCGTCACCACCTGCATCCGGGTCTTCCAGTACTCCACCTCCCACTTGGGGGTGACCGCCTCCGGCGTGAACAGCGTGTAGGCCGTCTTGGTCCAGGAGCCCGTGGACCATTTGTTGTGCGCCAGCAGCGGCATGAAGCCAACAATGGCGCCCACCATGGAGGACGGGATGAAACGCAGCCATTGCCGCCACCTGGGGAGCATCACAAACGTGCATATGGCCGACGTGAATAGCAGACCCGCCCACGCGTCCGGCGTACGGATGGAAGCCAGGAAGCCCGCGGCCAACCCCGTCAACAGCCCGGCGCGCCACGGGTGCTGCACCGTGGTGCCCTGTCCCAACGCCGCGCGCGAGAACAGCCAGATGGTCAACGCCATCATCATCAACACCGAAGGATGGGCAAAAAAAGCGGCGCCATTGAGGATGAACAGCGCGTTGGTGGTCAGGAACAACCCCGCGGCAATGCCCGTGGCCGGGCTGCCGTAGATGTCCCGGCCAATGCGGTACACCAGCAGCACCGTCAAGGCGGACATGGCTGGGTTGGCCATCCAGGGAACGCCCAGTGCCACAAACGGCGCCATCAACAGCGGCCAGGACGGCGGGTATTGGCAAATCATCCGCCCGTCCACCACCTTGCGCCACCAGAACGCAATGGCGTCAGGAACGGGCGGCGGGGGAAGGGTGAGCCGGCCTTCCAGGAGGCGCTGGGCCACCCAGACGTAGTCGTCTTCGTCCGCGCTGTTGGGGAACTTGAGCAGGACGTTCTTGGCAAAATAGCCGGTGATGGCCAGGCAGAGCAGCGTCAGTCCACCCGCAAACACGTCTGCCGTGCGCTGGCTCAGCGGCTCGGCGCGCCAGAGGTAGCGCAGCAGGCGCAACGGTGAGGTGAGCACCAGCAAGAAGACCCGCAGCGCCGGCGGCATGCCGCGAGGGGTGGGCGGCGCCGGGATGGAGTTGGCAGTGAAGGATGCGGGCGGGTTCACCAGCGTTGCATCCGTGGTGCGCGCGTCCCCGGCGGGCTGCGGCAGGGTCACGGCGGGTTCAACACCGGGGTCGGCACCGGGGTCGGCACCGGGGGCCAGGTGCTCCGACGCAGCTTCCAAGGCCGGCGGCGGGATTGGGACCGGTGGTGAGGGTACGGCACCGGCAGGCGCCGGTTCGGTCGCAGGCCCGTTCGGAGCGACGGTGTCCGTGGGGACCTCGCCGTGGGGATGCAGGGGGGGATCTGTGGAGGACGTGCCCATGGCGCAAAGACGGCGGCGCTGCCCGCCCAACTCCCTGACCCCAACTGCCAGGCGCAAATGAGGTGCTGCAAAACTGCTGAGAAAACGGGGCGTGCCTTATCCCACGCCGTCATGGGGCGCAAGCCGGAGGGCTTCACCGGGGCATGGGTGCGCCGCGGAAAAGCGCCGCCAGACGCGGCGGGCATCGCCACGCGGGCTCCATGGCTGGCACGCGCGCGGGCGTGGCCGCGGGTTTGAACGCGGAAAAGCTTCGCACTACAGAGGCCATCCTTTCTGGAGGTTGAATGCTTCCTGCACCACTCAAGTCCGCCCTTTTTGCCCTGCACCGCTCCCAAATCTATGAGCCCCGCAACCGGCGGGTGGCAGAGGGCGTGGCCCAGCGCATTGGCCGGGCCGCCAGTCTTCTGGACGTGGGCTGTGGGGACGGGAACACCGCCCAAAGGGTGGCAGAGATGGTGGGCGCCACCGATGTGCAGGGCGTGGAAGTCCAGATTCGGCCGGAACAGCTCATCCCCATCAAGGAGTTTGATGGCAACACCCTGCCGTTTCCGGATGCCAGCTTTGACGCCGTCATGATTGCAGACGTGCTGCATCATGCGGACAACCAGGCGCAGTTGCTCAAAGAGTGCGTGCGCGTGGCGCGCAACTGTGTGGTGGTCAAGGACCATTTCAGTTTTGGTCCGGTGAGCCACCAGATGCTCAAGTGGCTGGATGAGGCGGGCAATGCTGCGGCGTCCGTGCCGGTCCGCGCGCGCTACTTCACCATGCCCGAGTTTGTGGAGATGGTGACTGGCGCCGGTGCCAAGGTGGCGGCGTTGGAGTGGCCGTTCATCATCCACTCTCCCCCGTGGCGCTGGATCATGCCCAGCGAGCTGCAGTTCATGGCGCGTCTGGAACCCACCAAGGCCTGAGTGGCCAGAACACACAAATCAAAAAGCCGTGTGGAGGTGGCCGGTGGTGAGACCCGCTGTGAATGACGCCCCGGTTGCACCGCAGGTGAGGCCTGTGGCGCACGGGACCACCGCGGTGTGGAAACCCGTGGAGCGCGGCCTGCTGCTGACCCTGTTGCTGCTCAAGTTGCACACCGTGGCGGAGTACTGGGGTCATGCATACGGCTATGATGCGTCCCAGTGGCTTGTGGCCTTTGAGCACGTCCATTGGATGGAGCCGCTGCCACCCATCCGGAAGTTTTTTGTGGGGTGGCATCCACCGCTGTCCTTTCTGGTGACCCGGGCATTGTTCTGGGTCTACCCGCACGCGGTTGAATGCAGCCAGATTGTGTCCACGGTGGGCGTGGTTGGTGGCGTTCTTCTGCTGCGCGCATCCTTGCAGCACGCGGGGCTGCTTTGGACCGCAGGGGGTGTGTGCTTCCTCTACCTGGCCGCAGGCCTCCCACTGCTGGTGTGGCTGCAAATGGAGACCAGCCAGGACGCCTTGGTGTTCTTCTTTTTCATGTTGACGTTGCACGCATCGGTGCGCCTGTTCTGGCGCCCGGAAAGCGGCCGTCACTGGGGATGGCGGGCGCTGCTTGCGGCGTCCTTGTATGCGGGGATGATGACCAAGTTCAGCGGGGCGGTTGCGTATGGGGTGCCTCCGTTGGTTTTGGGCGTGAGGAGGCTGGGGCTCCTGGCATGGGCGGTGCGGGTTCCGGCCCACGTGCGCCGCGCGCCGCTGGCGCGCGTTCTGAGCCAGACCATGACGGTGCTGGTGTGTTGCACCGTTGCCGGGGTGCCCACGTTGGGCTTCCTGTATGACCGCTACTACCGTGAAGAGGGAAAGCTGATGCCCGTCTCCATGGACTGGCAACGGCCTGAGGACCTGGCTGCCATCCACAAGGTGCGTGATCAGGACCGCGTTGGCTTTGTGCTGCGCCTGCTCAAGCCTGAGGGGCCGTTCACCAACATTCGTGAGCCGGCGCGGGACTCGGTGACCGCCTCGTTGTGGATGCTCACGTTCCGCAAGGACTGGGTGCTGGGGGCCCAGTCAGACTTCTCCAACAGCGTGTCAGATTTCTACACGGTCGTATTCCTGTTGTTGGCCTTGTGGGGGACGCTCTTGTTCGTTGGAGCGCCGGCCTCACAACCCCGCGCCTGGAACCACCTGGGGTGGGTTCTTTACCTGGTGGGTGCAGCCTTCACGTTCTCCCTGGTGCTCTTCAACTACCGCTACCCGCTTTTTGACTGGATTGAGGTCAAGGCCAAATACGTCACGGCGGGACTCCTTTGGATTCCCTGGGCAGCCGCGCAAACGCTCACGCAAACCCTTGGGTGGCGGTGGCGGCCACGCCCTCACCGGTGGCTGGTGGGCGGCGTGGCCGGATGCCTGTTGCTGTGGATGTGCGTCAACCACCTGACGCCGGTGTATTGAGGGACTCCCTCAAAAGAGCTCCACCTCGTTGAGGTGAAGGTACGTCCGGCGCGCCGCGCGCAGCCGCACCGCGGTGACCCTGGTTTCAGGGAATTCAGAAATCCACACGCCAAAATCATGTTCCCGGCGGGCCAGTTGCTTGAACGTGGTCCCGTCTTCTGTTCCTTCAACAACCAGCGGCGCGGCACGGCCTGTGTGGCCCTCCAGCCGGTTGTGGACAATGATCTTGCTGATTGTTGCTGGTTCCTTGAGATCAATGCGCAACCAGGGCTCTTCTTCTTCATTGGTGTGGAAACCCATGGTGTTCATGTTTCCATCCACGGCCCCCGGTGCCGCCAGGGATGTCTGGTAGGGGGCCAGAAAGGAACTGGTGGTGGCCCGACACCCTGCAGCCACGTTGGTGCGGCGGTTGGTTGCCCACAGGATGGAGCCAAACAGCAGGAATGCGGTGGCCCCCAGTGCCAGGATGCGCGCGCGCCGCGGGGTGATGCCAAGCAATGGCGCGCTGTGCTGTCCATGCAGCAGCGCTGCCGTGACCGACCCAAGCGAAAGGAACCCGCCGGCGGAGGCAGCAGGTGTTGCCATCCCAAGCGGCGTAGCCTCCATGCGCAGGACGTCCGCGGCCGTCTGCAAGTCCCCCAGCGCCACGGGCGCAAGGGCCGGCCCCAGTTCCGGCATGGCAAGCAGCGTGGCGGTGTCCTCAGGGGACGGCACCGCTGAGGGGCGTTGATGCGGCGGGAGCGCAGCCCACACCGCCAGACAACATGCGTGGCGCATCAGGTGCAGCGCGGGCGCCAGTTCGTCATGGGTCCCCGCCCCCAACTCCGTGGCCGCCAGATAGAAGCGCATGGCATGGGCACCGGCCAGGTGCGGGGCGGCAGCGCCTGGGTCAGGTGGAGTGGCGGGTGGTTGAGCAGGTTCCATGGAAGGCTCCCAACATCAAGAGGTGTCAGACGCGGGCAGGCACGTGACGGTCAACGGTCACGCGCGCGCCGCGGGCCAAGGCAGCCCACAACAACAAGGTGAACACCAGGATGAACAAGGACACCCCCAGTGTTCTGGGCCGGTAGCGGAACTCCACCCGCCCTTGCGCGGTGGTCACGCGTGTGGCCACTGCCCGCTTGTGTTCCAGCGCCGGGCCGTCCTGGGCCAGCCAGCTGGGGTCCCAATTCATGTTGTAGACCAGGAGACTGCCGGGTGTAGCGCCGGAAAACTCCACAACCGCCCGGTTGGGAGACCAGTCCACCACGCGCGCCGTTGCAGAACCCTCCGTCAGGTACGCTTCACCGGCAAACCCGGGGGCATCATGCGCCAAGGCTCCCGGTGTTCCCACATCAGGAATCCCATAACAGCGCAGCATCCCCTCATTGGCGTACATGGAAAGCAGCAGGGCTCCCGCCCAATCAGGGTTGTTGTAGTTGTTCGTCGGCCGTTCGGCATGGTGGAAGGCGCTCCGCCATTCCACGGCGGGCGCTTCCCTGTTGAAGATGTGCTCGGTGGACAGGCGGCCAACATTGGCCAGGTCCATTCCCAACAAAGCAACTGGGAGCAGCAGCGCCAAATCAACCAGGGGTGGAAGCAAGCGGCGCCGTTCCAGTGTCCGGTGGATCACATGGGCAAAGGCCAGCATGGCCAGCAGAACAAGCGGGAGCAGGAAGCGTGACGGCACCCGCTGGGATGAAAACAAGGGCTGGGTGTGGAGCCATGGCCAGGGGGCCAGCGGGTGGAACGCGCCCAATCCAAGCAGCAAGAACAACGCCGCCAGGATTTTCATGGTGCCGCCCCGGTTGCCGGTAGCAAACACCAACCCAACCATCATGGCGCCCACCCCGGCAACGCCGGTGTAGATGCCGTACTCATGCCAGCCCCAGGGTGACGTGGGCGCGCCGGCCACCTCAAAGGACTGGAAACGCGTGGTGAACATGTTGAGCAGCAGCCCAAGGTCTACGCTTTCCTGGGAATCAATCTTCCGGGGGAAACGCTGCATCAGGTCACCCACCGCCAGGAGTTTGGGTGCCGCCAGGCCAACCGCCACGGCGGCCGCTGCGGTCAGCATGACCAAAGGCGCCACACGCCGCTGGGCCACCGCAGCAAGCAAGGCCCACACGCCCAGGATCAATGCAGCGTGCGGGAGGGGATAGATGCCCCCCTGGTAGACCATCATGGCCATGGTGGCGCCCGCCCACGCGGCAAAGCGTGCCCCACCATCCGTCAAGGCGCGGTCCATGAAGTACAAACACAGCGGCAACCACGCGTATTGCATGTGCCACGTGTGACCTGCAGTGATTTGGAGCGCCATGCGGCCGTTGAGTGCAAAGACAAAGGCCACCATGAGGGCCACCGCGTGGCTGCGGGTGTACCGCCGGGCCAACAACCATGTGCTGGCAAAGCCCAACAGCAGGCTGCCCATGATTTCCAGGCGCAGCGCCATGCCAAACGGCAACAGGAGATACGCCGGGAGAAAGGGCGACACCAGGTTGGTGGCTCCCTCGCTGTAGCCCCAGGCCGGAAACCCGCCGCAAAAATACGGGTGCCACCACGGCGCCTCGCCGTAGCGCGTGAGGGACAGCACCGTGATGTAGCGGTAGGCCGAATGTGCGTCCCAGTCATGGGCGCCATAGAGCCCGGGGTCCTGCCAGAACGGCTGCAGTGCGCGCCCAAGGACCAAGGCCGCAACGCCCAAGGCCACCACGGCAACCCCCACGCCACCTGCGCGGTGACCCAACGGGGTGCGGCCAGAATGTCCCGCCCACCAAACTTTCACACCACGCCACGGCTCCACGCCGGGGGCACCTACCAGGGCTGCTCCAACTGCCGCAATGGACCACGCCGTGGCCGGTGCCGGCTGGTATGCGGTAGTCTGCCCGCAGCAAAGGGACACATTCCAACAAAGGCTGGAGACTGTGGACTTGGCCATGACCATCCACCGCGCGTGGCGCGGGTTCATGCTGCGGGCAGAACTGGAGCACGCAACCCAAAGGCCGCCGCAGTCCACGGCGGTCATGGAGGGGGCGTTGCAGCAGGCCATTGCACAATGGCGTGCCGCGCGTGCGCTGGCGGACGAGGGTGACTGGCCCGCCGCTTTGGACCACTACGCACGCGCCCTGACGTTGTGCCTTGGGGCCATGGTTGAGGACAAGAACACCGGTGCCTACGTGGATGCCACCAGTTCGCAGGCCTGGCACGCCCTCACCCAGGCGCTGCCAGACATGGCCGCCCAAATACAGCTCCAGTTCCCAGGCGTTCCAGCGTTCATGAAAGAGCCACAGCGGCCTGTGTGGGCAGGCCGCACCGCACCTGCCGTGAGCGCCCTGGCGTTGGATGCACCGTGCAGCATGCTTGTGGACCGCCTGGAGATGCTCCTTCCCGGCCGCCTTTACCGGGCCCGCGCAGGGCGTTTCCTGGGGTTGCTGGGCATGGTGGTGCTCGTTGGGTTTTACGCGCTCGCCTGGGTGGTGGCCCCACCCAACCTGGCCCGTGGCGCCCAAGTCACCACAAGTTCCCTGCGGCCAGGGTCACCCAGGGCGGGGGGCATCACCAACGGCGTGATGGAGGCAAGTTATGGCCTGCACACCGCAGTGGAGGAACGTCCTTGGGTTGAGTTGGACCTGGGCGCGCCGCAGTTGGTCCGGCGCGTGGTGGTGTTCCCTCGGGGGGACGGGTGGTGGAGCGAATGCCTCCCCCTTGTTCTTGACGTGATCGCCCAGGACGGGAAGGTCGTGCATTCTGCCACCCGCACCAACGCCTTCACGCCGGGCACGCCGTGGGAAGTGGAGATTCCATCCCCCTCCAATGCACGCAAGGTGCGCTTTCATGTCCCAAAGCACAGCTACATTGCGCTGACCGAAGTCCAGGTTTTTGCCAGGTAAGCCCAGGTCACTCCAGCGGCGCGGTGTGGTAGGTTGCGCGTCATGCGCTACCCCAGCCATCTTTTGTTTTTGCTCTTTGTTGCCGCGCCGTTGCCCGCCCAGCAGCTGCCTGCGCAGCCTCCGCCTGCGGCGGGTGACAGCCCGGCTGCCGCGGTGGACCCGCGCATACCGTCTCTCACCGAAAAAGAACTGGCCACCCTCAAAAAGGGCCAGGTGGTGGTGCGCGGGGAGATGTACACCACCGACGACGGAAAACGCGCCGGCAAGGGTGTTGCGTTTGTGGTCATTGACAAGCCACCAGAGGCGGCTTTTGCCGTTCTGCAGGACTACGGCAAGATTGCCGAATACATGCCGCGCGTCACCAAGGTGACCATCCCGGAGAAGTCCCCCACGCGCATGAAGGTGGTGCAGGAACTCAAGGTCCTGTTCAAGACGGTGGTCTACACGCTCATCCTGGACTTCAACGCCCAGAAGAAACGCATGGACTGGAAGCTGGACAAGACCGCCGAAAATGACATCAAGGACACCTGGGGCTTCTGGGAGTTTGTCCCGTATGACAACGGCAAGACGCTGGTGGTCTACAACATTGCGGCCAACACGGGCGTTTCCATTCCGCAGTTCTTGGAGGACTACCTGACCAAGAAGGACCTGCCAGAGGTGTTGATGGCCATGAAGCGCCGCACCGAAAGTGGCGGCACCTGGAAGAAATCCGAATGAAGGCACAGGGGGAACACATGGCGTTTGGACGCGTGGTCGTCGCGGGGCTTTTGGTGTTGGCGGGGCTGGGGTGCACCGGGCGCACCGGGACAGATGATTCCACGTCGTCATCGTCGTCCTCTTCGGGTGCTGCCAGCGGCGGCTCATCAGGCAACGTGGCCATGTCCTCCTCGGTGGCCGGGTCTTCCGCGGCGGGTTCCTCTTCCCGCGCGTCTGGCAGCAGCGCCGCTGCGTCGTCCGCCATGGGCTCCAGCGCGGCGGGTTCTTCCGGCCGGGCTGCGTCCTCCAGCGCCGCGGGCTCCTCCAGCGCGGTGGTGACGTCGTCCAGTTCGTCTGCCGGCGGCGCGTGCGGTGTCATCACCACGTTTGCGCAGGGTCTTGGCCCCACCACGCGCATCCACGTCCAGGCCGGCGCCAACGCGGCCGGCGCCAACGGAAGTGAAGCCAACCCGTTCCCCACCATCAGCGCGGCGGCGGCAGTGGCCACGCCGGGAACGGCGATCACCATCCATGCCGGTACGTATGCGGGTGGCACGTTCCTCACGGGTCTGACCGGCACCGCGCAGGCGCCCATCTGGTTGGGCGGCGCGCCCGGTGAATCCCGTCCCGTCCTGGAGGGCGGCGGCGAGGGGTTGCACCTGGTGCGCGCGGTCTACGTGGTCCTCCATGACCTGGAAATCCGCAACAGCACGGCCAACGGCATCAATGCAGATGATGCGGCGGACTACGCCAACACCCTGGCTTCCCACCACGTGGTGTTTGAACGCCTGAACATCCATGACATTGGCAGCGGCGGAAACCAGGACTGCCTCAAGCTCAGCGGCCTCAACAACCTGTGGGTGGTGAACAACACCTTCACCGCGTGCAGCGCGGGAGGCAGCGCCATTGACCACGTGGGCTGTCACAACGGCGTGGTGGCCGGCAACACGTTCACCAACGTGGGCAACGCCGTGCAGGCCAAGGGCGGCAGCACGGACATCCTGATCCGCGCCAATGTGGTGAACACCACCAGCTCCCGCGCGTTCAACCTGGGCGGGTCCACGGGCTTTGAGTTCTTCCGCCCGCCGCTGTCCACCACCACTGCAAATGCCGAGGCGCAGCGCATCCACGCCGACGCCAACATCATCCTCAACGCGGCCGAAGCCATTGCGTTTCCGGGTTGCGTGGATTGCCGCGTGGCCAACAACACCATCATCTTCCCCACCACGCGCGTGTTCCGCATCCTGCAGGAGACGGTGTCTGACGCCACCTACACGTTCACCGCGTCTTCCAGCGGGCTGGTGGCCAACAACATCATCCTCTTCAACGTGGCCCAGGTGACCAACGCCGGCCGCGCGCTGAATGTGGGCGGCAACACCAACGCAGCCAGCTACACGTTTGCCAACAACCTCTGGTACGCGGCGGACAACCCCGCCACCGTCTTCAACCTTGCCGAAGTGACCGAAATGAACCGCGTCACCGGGCAGAACCCAAACCTCACCAACGCCGCCACCGGGGATGCTCACATTCCCACCAACAGCCCGGCGGTAGGCGTGGGCCGGGTGGTGGCCGGCGTGGACGGGGACCATGGTGGACGTTGCTGGCTCAACCCGCCAAGCATTGGGGCGTTTGAAGGGGGTTGAACCTCAACGGGGCGGTTTGGCGGGCCCCGCGTCTCCCGGACTGGCATGGTCCAACTGCAAAAACAGTGCCTCCTTGCCCGGGAAAAGCGCATCATGCAGCAACAGGTGATTGTGGTTGTCCACCAACCGCTGGCCCAGCGCCAGCAGTTCAAGCGCCTCCCGTTCCCCCAGGCGCTCCACGGGAACAGGCTCAACTCCGGGGCGCAGCAGGTCCTCATGGGTCCGGAAACACGCATGGGCCCTTCGCTTGCGCTCGTATCCCGCCGGGCAGATGGGTGGAAAATAGTCAAAACACTCCATCCCCGTGAGGTAGCAATGGTTGTCCCCCAGCCGGATGGACCAGCCGCTCTCATTGCCAAGCATCACCCGGCGGTTCTGATGCGGGATGTCCCGCAGCAGGCTGACGCCCTCAAACGCGTTGGGTGCTGAGATTCCCAGAAAATCCAGCAAGGTGGGTGCAATGTCCATTTGACTCCCAATCACCTCACGCCGTTCCGGTTTGAGGTGTTTGGGCGAATACATGATGAGCGGTGTGCGGTGATAGACCTCCACCTGCTCGGCGGGGGTGAAGATGCGCGGACCTGTGCCGGGGAACAACCAGACGCTGTGGTCTCCCAGGATGAGGAACACCGTGTCATCAAACCATGGCCGCTTCCGGGCTTGATCAAAGAACCGCTTGAGCGCCTTGTCCGTGTATTGGAGGCCCGCAATGTAGTCCTTGTACATCCGCCCTTCGGTGCTGTGCTCCACACTTTGCAAACGCTCCACGTCAAACGGCCCGGTGAACGGGTGGTGGTTGGACAGCGTCATGATCTCCGCAAAAAATGGAGCGTGGGCCTTGTTGAGAACGTCCACGGCGTAATCCGCCAGGTCCTCATCCGAGGGACCCCAGCCGACATCAGGCGCTTTGAGACGACGCTTCTTCAGGTCCACAATATCTGAGAAGAACTGGATGCCATGTGTTGAGTGGAAGAGGCGCTTGTCTGCGTAGTTGGCGTCATAACTGCTGATCCATCTGGTCTCATATCCATGGTCCTTGAGTATTTGCGGCAGGCACGCAATCCCCAGCGTGGGGAACATGGAATACTCCTGCCCGCCACCGTAATAGCTTTGGGCTCCACAAAGCGTGATGAACTCATCACGCACGGTCTGGTGCGCATTGGCGTAGAACCGGGTGTAGTAGACGCCCTCGCGGGCCAGGCGGGCCAATGTTGGTGCCACGCGCGTGGTGGCATCATCCAGCCCCAGTTCCATGAGACGGACGCTCTCCATGAGGATGATCACCACATTGACTGGATTGCTGGCCTTGCTGGTGGGGCGCACGGGCAACTTGAGCAGCGGGTGGTTGACGTCCATGCCCACCCGGTATTCTTCCGCAGGTGGGACCCAGTAGTCAGAACCCAACGCCGCCAGCATGTTGCGGCGCACCGCCTCCCCGCCGCCCCGCCCGTGCCAGAGCCGGCTGACCAGCTGCCGCCCAAGGATGAGGACACCGTTGTTCTCACTGGGCAGTGGGATGCGGGATGCAACGCTGCCTTGCGCCAGGAGCAATGCACCGGCGGCCAGCGGCAGCAACGCCCGCCCGGGCGCAGCCACACGGGGGCGTGCATGGCGGGACCGCCACAATGCCAACGCCAGAAGGAGCAACGGCAGCACCACGTGCAGGGCGATGATGCGGGTGGTCAGGACGGCCTTGACGCTCTGGCGTGCGCCATCCGCCTGGTACAAAAGGCGCCAGCTGTCCAGATTGAGCAGGCTGTCAAAGAACCCGTAGAACAACGCGTTGCACAGGTTGTAGAACGCCAGGCAGAACCCCAGCAGTCCCAGCACCGGCAGCCGCAGCCAGCCACGCCAGGAAGCCAACAGGGATGCCCCAAAACCCAGAACGCAAGCAAGCGCCGCGTCGTCCGCCAGGCCCACCCAGGTGAGCTCCTTGAGGACGGAGAGGCGAAAACCTGCGGTTGCGTAGAACAAAAAAACCAGCCACCCCAACCAGCCCGGATGCTGGCGAAGGCGCCAGGCGGCAAACCGCAGCGTGTCCATCAATCCAATCCTTTGCACGCATCCGGGCCAACGGCATCAAGGCCGGGAAAGATGAGCACCGAAGAATCCGGGACCGACGGCACCTGTTTGTCAAAACCGAGTTTGAGAATGACGACGGCCCCCCAGCCTGACTCGCGGTACTCAACGTGGACGTGGTGCAGCCCCGGTTTCAACGTGAGTGTTGCGTCCTTGAAGGACAGGGCGTGCCCCTCCCAATGATCCACGTGGCGGGTGCCGTCCACATCAAGGCGCGCACCATCATCGCTGCCCAGGCTGAAGGTGACCTCGGTGGATTTGTCCAGCTTGAGACAGGTGTCAAAACGTGCGGTGAAGTGATCCGTTGGACCGCCAGGATAGGCCGGGCCCTCATGCCAGAAGAACGCCAACGCCGGGTCCCGCCGCACAAACGGCTTTCCACCAAAAGACTCATCCTGGAAATATTCGCTGCGCCAGCCGGTTTCCCTCAGCGGCGGCTCATGGGCCACCGCCCAGCCCAGCCCGCCGCTCACCAACAGCGCCACCGCCGTCATCAGCGCCCGGCGCAGTGGGAACACAAACGGTGCACGCCCGTGTTTTTGGGTCACCAGCACCGCGCACTTCCGGGCGCAGTGGTCCAGCTGGTGGGTCAACCGCAAGAACACGCGCCGCACGCGTGGCGTGGCCGGTTTGGGAGCGTGCCCGGTCTGGCCCATGGCGGGGAGGTCCAGCAGCTGGGTGCGCCAGGCGGCGCGCTGCGCGGCGGAGATGCCGGGGACGGGCTGTTCGGCCAGAAGCGCCAGCAATGCCCCCAGGGACGGTGCCGGGGCGGGGGGGGCGGAATGTGAATCCAGGTGCGTGACCACCGTGAGCAGGTCCCGCCAGCCCAGGTCCAACAGGACCCAGGCATCTGCCGGGTTGGCCTTGGCGTCCAAGAGCACCGCGGTGGCCGCACGTGCGCGTGCGCGTGCCGCGTGTAGCGTGTTGAGCCACACAACCGCCGGATGTCTTGTTTGTTCCACGCCGCGCGCCACGTTGGTCCCGGCGGAATCCGGGGTGGCGGCCGCGTGGCCGTCCCTTCCGTCCATGGCGGGTGTCTACACCATGCCGCGCCAAGTTGACCACCGCCACGTCCACACAAAAAGGCATCCCTGACGTCAACACAAACGCATCCAACGCTGGCGGGGGGCCCCGCAGGGTGTACGCTGAGCGTCTTTCCATGACGGAGGTCACGGTGCGGTTCTGGCTCTGGGCGGGTGTCCTGCTGGTGGTTGTCAACGTCACACCACTCCAGGCGCGCCCGGCCCTGGGCCCGCGGCGGACCATGGCGTGGGAGCCGTTGGCCACGTTGCACCCCAGCCAGTTTGGCGGGCGCATCCGCATCAAGTTCCACGAGGGAACCAGGCCCACCATCCAGGACGGCCGCATCCAGGACGGCGCGCGGGTGATGTGGGACCCCGCGGTGGATGCCCCATCTGGCATGCGGGTCACGGCGTTGATGCCCACGGTGGGCGTGGCTTTGGGCGTGTTGGACAAACTGCGCCGCGCGGCGGCGGCGCGCTGTGGTGCCTGCGTGCTGGCCAGCATGGAGACGTACGTGGACGTGGTGGTGGACCTGGATCCCCGCGCGTTGGGTCCGGTGCTGGCGGTCCTCAACGCGCACAAGGACGTGGAGGTGGCGTACCCGGTGTCTGGTCTGGTGCGCCGCCCCGCGGACATTTCCCCAGTCACACCGGTGTTCACCGAGGGACAGACCTACCTGGGCCCCGCGCCGGATGGCCTGGGTGCCACGGCGGTGGGCGGGCTCCCCGGCGGGAACGGCGCGGGCATCAACGTGGTGGACATGGAGGTGGACTGGACGGATGACCACGAGGACATCCCCCAATGTGCCGGGGCGCAGGTGTTGGACGTGGGGACCATTCCTGCGGGGCTGCCGTACCAGGACTACGCGGCCCACGGCACGGCGGTGTTGTCCATCGTCCTCGCCGGGAACAATGGTTACGGCGTCACCGGTTTTGCGCCCGCGGCGGGGTGTGGTTACGCGCCGGAGTACACCGACGAGCGCGGGACGGATTCGGCGCACGCACTGCTGCAAAGCCTGGCCAGCGGGGTGTTGCGGGAAGGGGATGTGTTCCTCATGGAGTCCCAGACGCCAGGGCCGCGGTTTGATCCCAACACCTACGCCGGGCTCATCCCAACCGAGTGGGAGCCCGCGGTGTTTGATGCCATCCGCACGTTGGTGGCGTCGGGCGTGGTGGTGGTGGAGGCCGCTGGCAACGGGTACGAAAATCTCGACGACGCCATCTACAACAACATCTTTGACCGGGACCGTTCGGACTCTGGCGCCATTGTGGTGGGGGCCGGGGCACCGCCCAACTACGCGCAGGCCGCACGCACGCGCCTGGACTTCTCCAACGTGGGAAGCCGCGTGGACGTGCAGGGCTGGGGAGATGCCGTGGTGAGCGCGGGGTACGGGGACCTCTTCCAGGTCAACGGCGATGAGCGGCAGTTCTACAGCGCGGCCTTTGCGGGGACGTCCAGCGCGTCCCCCATGGTGACCGGCAGCGTGGCGTTGGTGCAGGCCATCCAAAAAGCGGGCGGTGGGGAGGTCCTCACCAGCGTGGAGATGCGAACGTTGCTGGCCAGCACTGGAACGCCGCAGCCCGCCGGAGACGCGGTGGCGGCACCCATTGGCCCGCAGCCCAACATTGAGGCGGCGGTGGCCGGGCTCACCGTGTGCGCCAATGGCCGCCTGGACCGGCTGGAGATGTGTGATGACGGCAACACGGTTGCCGGGGATGGCTGCGCGGCGGATTGCGCGTCCAATGAGTCCTGCGGCAACGGGGTGACGGATACCGCGGTGGGCGAGGTGTGTGACGACGGAAACACCCAGCACGGTGACGGGTGTGCGGCCGGGTGCCGGTCCAATGAGGCCTGTGGCAACGGCGTGTTGGACACCACCGTGGGTGAAGAATGTGATGATGGGAACACCGCAAACTGGGATGGCTGCAACGCGGTTTGTCAGTCCTTTCCGCCGGTGGCGCTGGGCTGCAGTGGTGCCCGGCCGGATGGCGCGTTGGTGGTGCTCTTGGGCGTCTGGATGGGACTGGCACGGCGTCGTCGCGCTTGTTCGGCGCGCCGGGGACCGATAGGAAACTGAAGTGCCCAAAAGAACCCGCCCCGCCGCTGAAGACACCATTCCCCGCCAGTGGGCCTTGGTGCGCCTGATGCAGTCCACGCAAAAGGGGCTCACCGCGCTGCAGCTGGCCAACCAGCTCAAGACGCCCAAGACCAACGTGGAGCGTGACCTGCAGGTGCTTACCGCCGCGGGGTTTCCCATCCGTTCGGTGCAGGACCCGCAGCACCGCCAGCGCCTGCTCTACAGCATGGGGGCAGACGCGTCCCGGACCACCGTGGGCTTTGGTGCCGCAGAACTGTTGTCCCTGTATGCCGCCACCAGTGTGCTGCGGTTTCTGGCCAACACGCCGGTGCACATGGACCTGGAGAGCGTGCTGCAAAAAGTCCGCGCGCAGCTGGCAGACAGTCCGGCCAAGGCGGTGGCGGGGCTGGCCAACATCTTCACGTCCCATTTGCGGGATTTTGTTTCCTATGACGACGAGGAACGCCGCGCCATCCTGGATGACCTGTTGGACGCCATGGCGCGTACCCGCAAGGTGCGTGTGGAGTACCAGGGCGCGGACGCAAAACGCGCCAAGCCGTACACGTTGTGGCCGCTGCGGGTGTTTGCGCACCACAGCGCGTTGTACTTTTTTGCGGCGGTGGAGAACCGGCCGGGGGTGCGCACGTTTGCGGTGCACCGCATCCAGACGCTGGAGCTGTTGAGCGAGACGTTTGCCACGCCCAAGTTGGATTTGGATGCACACGCGGACAGCGCGTTTGGTGTGTTCATTGAAGAGCCGCAGGATGTGGAGATTCTTTTTGCGCCGGAGACCGCGCGTTACATCCTGGAGCGCACGTTCCATCCCAAGGAGCACAAGCAGCAGCTGGAGGACGGGAGTGTCCGCTACCGCGTTCGCGCGGGTGGGCAGCATGAGATGGTGGCGTGGGTGTTGTCCTTTGGGGGCGCAGCCACGCTGGTGACGCCGGTGGCGTGGCGCCGGGAAGCGGCCGACCGTGCGCGCCGTGCTGTTGCGGTGCACACGTAGAGCCCGCCTCCGTGCGGGCTTACCCCCCAACCACATGCCACGCTTTCTGGCTTCTGTGCTCATCCATGCCGGGGGCCTGCACGGTTGTTGCCTCGCCGCCTCCCGCAACCGCGCCATGCCCTGTTCAGTGCTGCAAATACACACCCAGCAGCACGGTCATGCCTTCCCGCGGGAGCAGTTCACGCACGCGGTCCGGGCGGGGCACATCATCCCGGTAGTCATAGTCCAACGCGTTGTATGCATTTCCCTCAAAGCCAAACCACCCCAGGATCGGTCGCGTCCGGAACCCGACATTCAACAGCGCATACGCGGGGATCCTGAACGTCCTGAGCCGTTCCAGGGTGCTGCGCACATTGTTGCGGCGCTCACTGCCCAGCATCAGGTCTGCGTGGAAGTTGAGCAACTCAAACAGTTCCACATTGGCGCCCATGTTGCTGCGCACCTGCGGGACCACGGTGAGGTAGCTCACCTGGGTATTCTCCGGGCCATTGGGGAACCCCTGCGTCGCCTCCACGTACGTATTTGGCTTGAGCCAATCCAACCGCGTGGTGGTTGCGGGCTTCACAAACCAGCCTCGGAACCAGCTGACGTTGCCGTACACATACGTGTTGGGTGCAAAGTCCACCCGGGCTTCCGCCTCCACGCCGCCCACGTTGCGGAACCCGCTGTTCTGGATTTCCTGCTGGGTCCCGCTCTCATCAATGCGGTCAATGCTGTTGCCAATGAAGCTGTAGAACACGTTGGACGCCACGCGGTATTTGAACCCGGCCAGCGTGAACCCGTAGTCCACGCCACTCTCCGCGGTCTGGATGTATTCCGGCTCCAGCTTGGTGTTGCCCCGGAACACACCGGGCGAAAAATCCGCATACGACAGCGACGTCTGGTCATACTTCTCTTCAAACGTGGGCGCGCGGAACGCAGCGCCGTACAGCGCCTTGAACGCCAGATTGTCAATGGGCTCAAACACCACTGCCGCACGCGGGGTAATGTGCGTGCGCGGGTCCCACTTCACGTCGGAAAATGCATTCACCCGCACACCCACGGTGGTGAACAACCGGTCGGTTACGCGCCATTCGTCCTGCAAAAAGAACGCGGCGTTGATGCGCCAGGCGCGGTTCTGGCGCTGCTCAATGTCATTGGGGCGCTGGAACGTGGCCAGGGGAACGCCTTGGGAGTCCCGGTTCAAAGTGAAGCTGTAGAACGGCATCACGTTGGCTTCGGCCTGCACGCCCACCGCCAGGCGGTTGCGGAAGAACTGTGGCAACAGCACCCGTCCCTCGGTGCCGGCGGCGTTGGTCAGGTAGATGTTGCGCGCGCGCACGCCGTAGCGGAACCGTTCCGGCTGCCCGTCACCATTGCGGTCATTGGTGGAAAATCCATCCGGGCTGAATTGCAGCCGCCGGTCCACAAAGTGACCATCCGCGTACACGCGCGCCAGCACTTCCCCGCCGTCACCAAACGGTTGCGCCCAGCCAGCGTCCAGGGTGGCCAGGATCCACGCCAGCTGGGAGCGCGGTCCCAACGTGTCAAACGCGCCGAGGTACGGGCCGCGGTCCTCGTACTGGAAATACGTGCGCGCAAAGCCGTGGCCACCAAACAAGAACGGCGGCGTGTAATCCACCTTGCCGCTGAACGCCGCGCGGGCTTCGCGGGCCTCGGTTTGCAGCGTTTCCGGCGCGCGTTGCAGGCCGCTGTCTGAAAACGCATCCACGCCCACTGGCATGCGTTGGCCGCGGCTGGCGCGCGCATACCCGCTGGCATAGGCCTTCACGCCAAACTTGTTGATGCCGCCCGCCACGCTGCCTTCCGGCGCAAACAACCCCGCCGCACCAATGTCATTCTCCGGGTTGTACGGGTTGTAGGGTTCATCCTTGGAGACCGTGGGCAACAAGCCGCGCGTCCCACCGGACCAGAAATACTTGGAGGGTTTGAGCAGGCTCATGCCCACGCGCGTGCGGATGTATTCGTGCTCCCGCGTGACCACGTTGATGACGCCGAGAAACGCGCCGGTGCCGTACAAGGCACTGCCCGGGCCGCGTATGATTTCCACCCGCTCAATGATGTCCGCCGGGACGTACCAGGGATTGCGCCCGTCATAGATGTTGGCCACGCGGTGCCCGTCCACCAACAGCAGGATTTCCGGGTCACTGCGGATGCCGCGAATGGACACCTCGTCAAACCCCAGCACCGTCTTGGACGTCTCAAACCCCGGCACCGTCTTGAGGATGTCCAGGAGGCTGCGCGCGCCCATCTGCTCAATGCGGGACCGGTTGATGACGGTGATGATGGCCGGTGCGGTCCGGATGGACTGCGAATACGTGGCCGCAATGGCGGTGGCGTCTTCGGCGGCAAACACCTTGTACTCTTCAGAAAGCTGCGCGGGATTGGTGGGATTGACGTCCTCCACCTTGAGGTCCGCGGGTTGTGCGCGCGTGCGGCGCAGCGTGGAGCCGCCGAGTGTCCCGCCGCCGGCACGTTCGCCGGTGCGCAGCTCGCGTTCTTCCGCGGTCTCCAACGGGTTGACCACCGCGGGCTCCGGCGGTGCCGGTGCTTTGGCCGCGGGCATGACGTCCACACTCACCGGTTCTTTGGCGCTTCCCATGACGGTGACGGGTTTGCCGGCCACCGTCTGGATGACCACAAAATATTCCAGCGCGGGCAATTGCACCTCGCTGGAGTCAATGCGCGCTTCCCAGGTGTCCGTCTTTTCATCCACGCGCACCAGGTCCACCGGCTGGAATTCCGCCTCACCGGCCACCCGCACGCGAATGCGCGCGCGCGCCACCTGTCCCGCCGGCGCAAAACGCCCCCGCACCACCAAAGGCCGACCCTGGATGGGGGTGAAGTCCTCCGGCGTGAAGATGAAGCCCTGTTCCGCCGCCAACGGCGCCGCCACGCCCCACAGTGCCAGCGCCACGGCGGCGGCGCAGACAAGACGGGCAGGGCGGTTTGGCAGGTTCATGCGCGCCTATGCGGTGAGCGTGGTGCCCACGCTCCCGGGTTCCAGGACGGCGCGCGTGAGGTCACCGGGGGACAACTGCCCCACAATGACCACCTGCATGACGCCGTCATCCATGGCCTTGAAGCTCTCCTCCACCTTCGGAATCATGCCCGCGGCAATCACGCCACTCTCAATGGCTGCCTTGGCCTGCGCGCGCGTGAGTTGGCCCATGCGTGAGGACGGGTCCTTGATGTCCTTGAGCACGCCCGGCGTGGACGTCACCAGCACCAGCGCGTCCGCTTTCAGCGCCACCGCCACGCCGTTGGCCACCGTGTCTGCATTGATGTTGTAAGTGTTTCCCTGCGCATCCGCGCCCAGGCATGCCAGCACCGGCGTGTAGCCCGCGCCCGTCAACGTACGCAGCAACGCCGTGTTCACGCCGTCCACATCTCCCACGTGTCCAAAGTCCACCGGGTCCGGTCCCCCGCCACTCACCACCATGGGCGGGCGACGGTGGGCCCTTATCGCCAGCGAGGACGCACCGTGCAGTCCCACGGGCTTCCCGCCTGCCGCCGTCAGCCGGCTGCACACCGCCACGTTCACCTGGCCTGCCACTGCCATCTGCATCACCTGCAAGGTGGCCTCGTCGGTCACGCGGCGCCCGCCAACTTTTTTGGTCTCCATGCCCAGGCGCTTTTGCAGTGCATCCACCTGGGGACCACCGCCGTGCACCACCACCACCGTGTGCCCGTCCCGCGTCAGCGCGGCCACGTCGGTGGCAATGGCCTGGGATTCGGCCAGGCGCGCCGGTTCAAGCAGCTCCCCGCCAATCTTGATGCACACCGTTTTTTTCACGGCCAGCTCCCCGGGTCTTCCAGGGTCAACGTCTCATCCAGGCCCAGAATCAGGTTCATGGACTGGATGGCCTGGCCAGCGCCGCCCTTGATGAGGTTGTCCAACGCACCAAAGGCCGTCACCAGCCGCTTGCCACCCGCGGGTTCGGCCACCGCCACGCCCACCTCGGCGTTGTTGCTGCCGGCCACCGCCACCACCTCTGGGAAACGTTTGCCGGGGATGCGCACAAACGGTTCGCCCTTGAACGTGGACGTGTATGCGTCCTTGATGGCCTCCGCCGTGACCGACGCGTCCACGTGTGCAAACGCGCTCACAAAGATGCCGCGCACCAAAGGCGCGCTCACCGGAACAAACCGCAGCACCACGTCCTTGGCACCCGCCTGGTGGAGCAGCTGTGCCACCTCGGGGATGTGCTGGTGCTCCAGCGGCTTGTACGTGCGCAGGTTGCCGGCGCGCGTGGGGTGGTGCGTGGTGGCGGCGGGCTGGATGCCGCTGCCGCTGCTGCCGGTGATGCCCACCACTTCCACCTCGCCGGTGAGCCAGCCCATCTTGGCCAACGGCAACAACGCCAGCTCCATGGTGGTGGCAAAACATCCCGGCGAGGCGATGTACCTGGCCGCCTTGATCTTCTCGCGGTTGAGCTCCGGCAGCCCGTAGACAAAGTCCTTGAGGTGCTGTGGGCTGGGATGCTCACCGCCGTAGTACTTTTTGTAGACGGCGGGGTCCTGCAGCCGGAAGTCACCGGACAGGTCCACAATGCGCGCGCCCGTCTTCATGATGTCCGGGACAAACTTGGCGCTCACCTTGTGCGGCAGACCCAAGAGCACCACGTCCATGCCCTGCGCGGCCTGGTCCGGCGGCATCTCCTCAAACCGCAGGTTGGTCCGGCCTTCCAGGTTGAAATGGACGTCGCCAAGGGCTTCTCCCACGTGGTCCACCGCCACCACGCGCGTAAGTTCCACGTGGGGATGGTTGAGCAGGCGGCGAATCAGCTCCACACCCCCGTACCCCGTTCCACCAATGACTGCGGCTTTGAAGCGTTTCATGGCCAAAGGTCTACCCCGCCGCTGGCCCGTCATGGAAGGCCGTCCGGCCCTGGGTTACAACCCTGGCGCAACACTGCGGCAGGGCGGCAAGGGGACACCATGGACGGGCTGGGCACGGCGCTGGGGTGGGTGCGGGGACAACAGGCGGAGATGGAGCGCATGTTGCGCACCCTGGTGGACGTCAACAGCCACACCGCAGAGGTGGCCAACGTCAACCGCGTGGGTGACCTGCTGCGCGAGTGTTTCAGCATTTCCGGGCTGACGTCGGAAACGCGGGCCTCCAAAGCCACCGGCAACCACCTGGTGTGGGGTACCAGCGCGCCGGGAAAACGAACCATGCTGGTGGGACACCATGACACGGTGTTTCCTCCGGGGACCTTTGAAGGCATGCGCGAGGAGGGACCGTTGCTCCGGGGCCCGGGCGTGCTGGACATGAAAGGTGGCCTGCTGGTGGTGCGTTTTGCACTGCGGGCCCTGGCCGAGGCTGGCGTGTTGGACCGCGTTGCGGTCACCGTCATTTCGGTGGGGGATGAAGAAGTGGGCAGCGAGGACAGCGCGCCCCACATCAAGGCGCTGTGCAAGGAGGCCAGCAGTGCCCTGGTGTTTGAAGCAGGCCGCACCAACGACGCCATCATCACCCGCCGCAAGGGCACCGGCAGCATGACCGCGGTGGCGCATGGCAAGGCCGCCCACGCCGGGAACGCGCATGAACAGGGCATCAACGCCATCTGGGCGCTGGCCCGCTTCATTGATGGCGCCCAACAGCTCACCAGCTATCCCAACGGCGTGACGGTGAACGTGGGCAAGGTGAGTGGGGGCATAGGGAAAAACACCGTGCCGGACCGCGCTGAGGCCGTGAGTGACTTCCGCTTTGTCACCATGGCGGACGGGCGCGCGCTGGTGGACCGCTTCTCCGAGGTGGGGAAGGCCGCCGAGGCAGCCGTGGCCGGCGCACGCGTGGAGCTGCTGGGTGGCATCAAGCGCATGCCCCTGGAACGCTCGGATGCGTCGTTGGCGTTGATGGAGCGTTATGCCGCGGCCGCGCGCGAATGTGGCTTGGGTACCCCGGAAGCGCCGTTGTTGGGTGGCGGTTCAGACGCCAACACCACGTCCAGCGCCGGGGTTCCGTCCATTGATGGGCTGGGGCCGCGCGGCAAGGGCTTCCACACGCAGGATGAGCAGATTGAACGTGAGACGCTGCTCCCCAAGACAGAAGCCCTGGTGCGCTTCTTGTGGGCCGAACACCTGGCGGGCTGAAACACTCAGGCGCGTTTGAGCGACAGCGCGCGGTCCACCGCGGCTTTGGGCTTGATTTCTCCCCAGCCCTGCCGGTCCACTTCCACGTTGTGCAGGCGCACCGCCGTCTGGATGAGGATGCGCTTGATGAGCTGCGGGGTGAGCGCGGGGTTGGCTTCCAGCAACTGCGCAACCACGCTGGTCACAATGGGCGCGGCAAAGCTGGTGCCGTCCACCTTTTTGTAGTGTTCATTGATGACGTTCTGGTCCTTGAGGCGGCCCGCAATGATTTGCCGCAGGATGTAGTGAGGCCGGTGCAGCGCCTCATCCAGCGAGTTGTCCAGGCCCGCGTTTTCCCCAATGACCTTGGCCAGCTCGTTGTCCGGTGTCTGGTCCAGCTTGGCCAGGAATTCTGCCTGCGCCTTGGTGGGTGTGCCCGGCAGGATGGGCGCGGCAATCCAGTCCGCCAGGGCCACCACTTCCGGCTTTTGCAGGCCGTCCAACGTGGGACCGTAGCTGTGGTGGTAGGACTGGCGCCGCCCGTATTTGGGGTTTCCGGCGTCATCCACGCCCCCCACGCTGATGACGGCCGGCACGCTGGCCGGCGGCAGCACCGGATGGTTGGGCAGGTGTCCCGCGTTCCCCACCGCGGCCACCACGGTGATGCCCTCCCGGATGGCAGCCTCCGCCATGCGTGAAAGAATGTCGGTGAGGTAGGTGGCCTCGTAGTCACCACCACAGCTGATGTTGAGGATGCGTATGTCATATTGCGCGCGGTGGCTCAGCACCCACTCAATGCCTCGCGCAATATCGTCATGGCGAACGCGCGCCATGCTGCCCACCTTCACCAGCACCAGGTCCAGCTCCGGGGCCAGGGACTTGAAGCGGCCGTCACACAAGGCACCGTTTCCCGCCGCCACCACCGTGGACATCATGCCGTGCCAGGCGCTGGGGTCAGACGTGTCTGACAAGTGTTCCACGCCGCTTTTGCCACTCATGATGTCGTAGTAGCCCTTGATGCGCCGGCGTGGCGTCATCAGGTCCGGGTGGGCGTAGAAGCCGCTGTCCAGAAAAGCCGCGGTGATGCCACGCCCCACAAAGCGGGTGTCCCCTCCCATGCGTTCCTGAAGCGGCAAGACGTCCTGTGCACTGACGGGCATGTGGGTGTTCCTGCTCCGTCCAACGGGACCAGGTGGACTTCACCTGTGCCGGAGGCGGGAGGGGCGCCCGTACCCCCACGGCACGGCACAAGACAAGCGCAAACGGGCCTGCTATGCGCTGGCGTCATGCAAGATGGGCATCACCTCAGGCTCTGCCTGGTTGACATGAACAATGGCCATCCCAACCAGGCCATCCGTTGTTTCAAGCGGCTTCTGACCGCGTTCACCGCGCGCGCCGTGGAGGCCAATCCGGGGCTCCAGGTCAGCCTGGCGCACGTCCAGCCGCGCAACCTGGATGAACTGCCCCCCAAGGACAGTGACATCACCTTGTCCAGCGGCGGGCCCGGAAGCCCGTATGAGGGCTACGAGGATCCCTGGTGTGTGGGCTGGCGCAACTTCATTGACCACGTCCTCAACCAGAACCTGAAGCAGCCCGTGGGCGGGCCGGCCATGTTGAACGTGTGCCACAGCTTTGAGATTGCCTCCCACCACCTGGGCGTGGCCACGCTGCAGCCCCGGGACAAGCGCAAGTTTGGCATCATGCCGGTCTACCCCACCGAACACGGCCAGGTGTCTGACCTCTTCCAGGGTTTTGGGGACCGGCTGTTTGCGTTTGAACACCGCAGCTGGGAGGTGGTGGACCTCAATGAAAAACGCGTGGCCCAGCTGGGCGGCGCACTGCTGGCGCGGGAAAGCCGTGACGGGCAGTCCAAGGGCCGCGGGCTGGTGGCGTTCCGGTTTGGTCCCGGCGTGGAAGGCACCATCTTCCACCCGGAGGCGGACCGTGAAGGGGTGATGGCCTGGATTGACAAGCCGGAGATGGCCGCGGCCTTCAAGGACGCCTACGGGGATGAAACCTACGAACAGATGATGGACACGCTCAATGACCCGTCCCGCGTGGCCCGCACGTTCAAGCTGTTCATTCCCACGTTCCTGACCCAGCGCTTCAACGCACTGGCCGCGTCCCGCGGGTGGCGCACGCTTCCGCCCCCGTCCGAGGACGACAGCGGCCTGGACCTGTAGAGCCCTGCCTCGCCTGTAGAGCCCGCCTCCGTGCGGGCTCACCACCCATCTGCTGCCAACCTTTCAAGGCCTCTGCCTGCGGCACCCATGCGCCCGTGAACCGTTTGCCGGCCACCGGGCTCATATCCTCAGTCCCCCAACACTGAGGTTCCACCATGTGTTCCCGTACAACGTGCCGCAGCTGCAACAAGCCCACCTGGTCAGGCTGTGGTGCGCACATTGAATCTGCCCTTGCCGGCGTCCCCAAGGACGCTCGCTGCAAATGCCGCGAACAGGCCAGCGCCACCGGCGGAACCCAAAGCGCACCGCCCCGCAAACGTTCCTGGTTTGGTCTCTGACCCGCTGATCAGCGCTGCGGTGCCAGGCGGGACTGCATCACGCCCACCAGCTTCTCAAAGCGTGCATCGCCCTTGAGCGCGGCCAAATCACCGTCGGTGGCCATGCCGGGTTCAATCAACCCCATGTCCACGCTGCGCTTGAGGGACGCCACCGCGGCTTCTTTGTCCCCGCCCAGCGCCTGGTAGCAGGCCAGGTTGTAGAGCCCCAGCGCGGTGTCCATCATGCCGGCGGCGCGTTTGGCCACGTTGGCGGCGTCGTCCTTTTTCCCCGCCTTGTACAACTCCACGCCCCACCGCGAACACGCCAGCTGCGTGTTGGCCAGCTCGCACGCCTCGGCAAAGGAACCCGCGGCCTCGCCGTATTTTCCCTGCATGGACAACACGTGGCCCACCATGTGGTGCGTGCGCCACCACGTGGGATTGAGCGCCACGCCCTGCCGGGCCCGGGTCAGCGCGCCCTCCACGTCCCCCTGCTGCAACAACACCTCGGCCAGGATGCCCAACGTCCACGCGTTGGTGGGGTCCAGCCGTTGGGATTCCGAAAGCTCCAGCGCGGCGCGCTTGAGGTCACCCATGCGTTGGTAACCCACGGCGCGGTAGCGCAACACCCAGGCCCGCGCGGTGGGCGCCAGGGATGCCTTGTCCAGGATCTGCGTGAAGCGCGCCACCGCCTCGCGGTTGTCCCCGCGCTCATACAGAATGTAGGCGCGGTAGAAATCCGTATACGGGCTGCCCTTGCCGGTGCCCTCCAGCGCCTTGAGGCTCTTCTCAAACGTCTCATACGTGGACGGGGACCGTGCGGCGTCCCACTGCAACATCAACGCATGCGTGCGCAGCGCCAGCGCCGCCATCTCGGCGGGAAAACGTTTGAGCAGACTGTCGGTGGCTTCCAGGGACGCCGCCACTTCCCCGCGGCGCAAGGCACCCAAGGCCTCGGCCAGCTCCGGGGACGACGCCATGAGCGGTCCACCGGTGAGGGAAAGGATGTGCTCAAACAGCTCCGGTGGTTCGGCGCCCATCTGCCGGGCCACCTCGGCGGAAAGTTGCTGCGCCAGCACCGCGTCATCCCCGCCACGGGTCTCCCGCTGCACGCCCCACACAATGCGGTTCTCCTTGGCGTCCACCAGCGTGATGCTCACGTGCAGCGCATCCTTGCGGCGCGTGAGGCTGCCGGTCACCAGCCGCCCGGCACCCGCATCCAACGCCGCGGCGGTGCGCTGCGTGCTGGACTGCCCGGTGACCTCGGCGGCGCGCGGCACCGGCGCCACCTTGAGCAGCGGCACGGTGGCCAGGTTCACGGCCATGGCCTGTGCAAACGCGTAGCCCACATATTCGGCGCCCTGGTTCACCCCGTAGACGTCCAGGGGCACAATCAACACCGTGCGCGGGTCCAACGGCGGACGCTTGAATTTCCACCACGCCGTGGTGCCACCTGCCGCCGCCAACAGCAGCACCAACGCCAGCAGGCCGCCCTTGTAGGCTGTGCTCTTGGGGGCCACCACGCTCACCGCCACGGGCGCACCCATCCCCGGGGTGGTGGGTGGCGGCGTAAAACCCTGCAACGGCAGCGGTGTGGGTGGCACCGGCGCGGGTGTCCCGGACACCACCGGCAGCGGCGTTGGCGGTACCGCATGGTGTCCCTGGTCCCCCGCGTGACCCGGAGACGTGTTGGGAACCCCCACGCCTGGGCCCGTGGGCGGCACGGTAAAATTGCCCGGTGACGTCGGCGGAACTCCGGAGAAGGGCACGCCGGGCTTTTTGGGCTCGGCGTTTTTCACGCGCATGCGCCGGCCGTGGAACTCCGTGCCGTGCAGCTTGGCAATGGCCGCTGCCCCGTCTGATTCGGACGCAAACTGGATGAAGCCAAACCCGCGGCTCTCGTCGCGGTCACGGTCGCGTATGACCTCCGCCTCCACCACCGTCCCCACGGCGGAAAAATGCGCACGAAGGTCCGCGTCGGTGACTTCTTCAGCCAGGTTGCCCACAAAAACGCGGGAACTCACGGGACGCGCCGCCTTGACGCGCAGCCATCCACGGGCCGCGCCACGTCATGTCCAGTAACGCCCACCGCCACACAGGTCAATTTGCGGCGGGCACCACGGTGAAATGGCTCTCGGCGGCCACCCGGGCAATCTCCGGGTCCGGCGCCACCGGATGTGCCGGCGGGTCCAGCAACACCAACATGTCCGTGGCCTCCCACGCATAGGGTGCGCCGTTGAGCCGCACCCGTCCCTCGGCCACCGCGCGTGTGGCCTCCAACAGTGGCATCCCGCGCAGGTCCCTCAGCAACGCCACAAAACGTCCCTGGCGCGCCGGGTCGGTGAACTGGAAGCGGGACCGCGCGCTGTACGCCACGTGGTAGTGCGCCGGGCGCACCATCACCCCCAAAAGCCCCAGGCGGCGCGCCATGCGTCCCAACACCTCGCCGGCCTCCCGGGACATCCCCAGCCCCGGCGCACGTTGCCCCGGCAACTGCGGCCGCGTGGACGAAAATGAAGCTCGCGGGTGGCTCAGCTCCAGCCAGTTCACAAACAACACCTGCCCGTCCTTGTACGGCCGCCGTTCCACCACCAGGTCAATGAGCAGGTGGCGCTGCCCGCCGGACATCCCGGTGACCTTGAGTGTTTCCCCCGTGGCGCTCTGGCCAATGTTGAAATGCAAATCCTGGTAGCCCAGCCGGTGGATGTGCGTGAGCAACCCAAAACGGAACAGCGCGTATTCCACGCCTTCGGCGGTGTAGAAGCCCAGAAGGCGCGGCGTGCGCGGCGCCATGGACCCGCCAAACAGGTCCGCCAGGTCATCGTCCGTCAACAACGCGTCATCACCCTGCAGCCGCGTGGGTGACAACTGGTCCGCCACCGCCGCAAACCGAGCCTCCAACGGGTCCGCCCCGCGGTGCACCGGCCGCACGTCACGGGTGATGAGCAGCTCCACGGTCCCCGCCAGAACGCGCCAGCTGTCCTCGTGGTAGCCGCCCGCGGGCACCCACACACTGGCCTGCCCGCGCAGCGCATGCGCCACCGCCCGGTCCCGCGCGTGCGCACCGGCCAGCGTCATGCCCAGCTGCCCAAACCGGTCCCCCGCCAGCACGTCCCCGCCCGCCAGCACAAACGTCAACGCCGCGCGCGGCATGCGGGACAACAAACCGTGCAGCGCGCTGAGGTAGGTGGCGTCATCCGCACCTTTGGGCAGCACCGTCTCATCCACGCCCGGCAAAGGCCCCCAGTCACTGCCGGAGATGCTCCCCACCCAGCACGCGCGGTCATCCGCCAGGCAGGCCGCCGTCCCGTCCGGGGGATGGGCGTCCAGGTCCAACACGTTGACCCGCCCCGTCCAGCCCACGTCACGCAGCGCCGCAATGGCCACCGCCAGGTCATTGAACGGGCAGAACCCGCCGGCTTTTCCCGGGGACGCGTGGTGGAACCCGCCCAGCAGGTTCACCATGGGGCCTTCCTGGTTGAGCGCCTCAAACGCCGCCGCCACGGTGCCCCCGCACGCGGTGCGCGCCATGTTGAGCAGCGGCTCCACCTCCACTTCAGACGGGTGGGCGCCAAACACGCGCGCCAGCCCGTCCGCCGTCACCATCTCCTCCAGCAGCTGCTGGGTGTGCACACGGCTCAACGCCTCCCAGCCCACCGGGTCCGGCGTGCGCAGGTGTTTTTGCGTGAGCATTCCCTTTTGCAGCCCGTACCAGCGCACCAGGTCCGCGCGGCGCGGTTCCAGCCCCCGTCCCCCCTCCATGCCGCCCAACGGCAGCCGGTAGGCCGGGTGATGCCACACGCGAACCCGGCGCCCCAACAGGGTGCGCCGGGTGACGCGCGTGAGGCGGGAGACAAGCCCCACCCTCAGCCCCCCAAGGTGACCTGCTTCTTGTAGCGGGACCAATCCGCCGTGGTCTGGTTGCGCGCGCCGGCTTTGGCCTGGTCCGTCAGGAACTTGGCAACGTGGTCCACCACCCACGGGAAGTGGGCGTCACGCAGGCTCTTGTGGTCCATGTCACAAGCGTGGTTGGTGATGTCAATGGCGTAGAGCACACCGCCGCGCACGGCAAACTCCATGGCGTTGGTGTCGTAGCCAATGGCCTCGTTGAACAACACGCTGAACTCTGCCGCCTGGTCTGCCCAGGACTTCTTCACCACGCCCAGGTCCTGCACGTATTCACCCTGCGCAAACGGCCGCGGAATGTAGCGGATGGGACGCGTGTACTTGCGTCCAATGCAGATGCAGCGGATGTAGTCCTCCCACTGGATGAACTCCTGCAGCATCATGGTGAGCTTGCCACTGTCATTGTAGAACTTGATGGCCTCTTCCTTGGTGTGCACCTTGTGGACGCTCTTCCACCCGCCGCCAAACGCCGGCTTCATGAAACACGGCAGGCCCACTTCCTTGAGGCGCGCGTCCCAATCAATGGGCCACAGGTTGCGCAGGCTCTCCGGCGTGATGTCCGGGATGTTCTCGCTGTTGGGCAGCACCACCGTCTTGGGGACGGGGATGCCCAGCTTGGCCGCCAGGCTGTAGCCAAAAAACTTGTCATCCTGGTGCACCCAGAACGGGTTGTTCACCACGTAGGTGCCCTGAAGGGACGCCTGCTTGAGGTACACCTGATAATACGGCACCTCATGGCTGATGCGGTCCAGGATGGCCTTGTAGGCGCTGGGCTCGTTGAGGGACGTGCCGCCCACCATGGCAAACTCCGCCGTGATGCCTGACTTCATCCCGTTGATCTTCTCAATCAGGGCATTGGGGAAGCTGTTCTCCCGGCCCCGCATCACGCCAATCTTCATGGTGCGCCACTCCGTGGGTGGTCAACATCAACCCGGTGATGAAACCGCACCTACCACGGCGGCGGCCCCGGCCCAAAGCCCGCCGTGACGTCCCGGTGGCGTGGCTGTGGCGTGTGGGTGTGACGGGCGGGTGACCACAGCAAGCACGTTGACGGCGGAGACAAATCCTGTTGGTGTCAACGCGCACAAATCTGGCGCACGGGCCAGCTTCAAAGGCCCGGCGGGGAGGCCACAATCACATGCTGGACGGCCAGTTCACCCTGGGCGTGGAAGAAGAATATCAAATTGTGGACCCGGAGACCCGGGAGCTCAAAAGTTACGTCAGCCGCCTGCTGGAGGACGGCAAGAGCGTCCTGCGCGAGCGTGTGCGCCCGGAAATGCACCAGTCCATGGTGGAGGTTGGCACCAGCGTCTGCGCGGATGTCCCCGCCGTTCGCAAGGAACTGGTGGAGATGCGCCTGGAGCTCAACAACCTGGCCCGCCGCGGCGGGTTGCGCATTGTGGCGGCGTCCACCCATCCCTTCAGTGACTGGAAGACCCAGGACATCACGGACCGTGAGCGCTACCACTCCATTGTCCATGACCTCCAGGACGTGGCGCGCGGCAACCTCATCTTTGGCCTCCATGTCCACGTGGGCATCAAGGAAAAAGAAGTGGCCGTGCACCTGGCAAACCAGATCCGGTACTTCCTGCCCCACCTGCTGGCGCTCACCTGTTCCTCGCCGTTCTGGTTGGGGCGCCGCACCGGCTTGATGAGCAACCGCTGCAACATCTTCAAACGGTTCCCCCGCACCGGCATCCCGGATGAGTTTGACAGCCACGAACACCTGGCCAATTTTGTGAAGCTGCTCATCCAGACCAAGTGTATTGACAGTGCCAAGAGCATCTGGTGGGACGTCCGGCCGCACCACCTGTATGACACGGTGGAAGTGCGCATTTGTGACATGCCCACCAACATGGACCACACCGTGGCGGTGGTGGCGCTCATCCAGGCGCTCATGGCGCAGCTCTACATGTTGTACCGGACCAACCGGCAGTGGCGGTCCTACCCGCGCTCGTTGATTGAAGAGAACAAGTGGCGGGCGTTGCGTTATGGCTCCGGCGCCAAGCTCATTGATTTTGGCCGCAAGGAAGAGCGTCCCTTCCAGGACCTGGTGCCGGAGCTGGTGGAGTTTGTGAAGGAAGCCACCACCATGTTCGGGACGGAAAAGTACATGGAGACCATTTTGCGCATTGCCAAGGAAGGCACCAGCGCACACCGCCAGATGGAAGTGGCGGAGAAGAACAACGGCGACCTCAAGGCCGTGGTGGACTACCTGATTGAGGAGACCATGCGCGGCGTGTGATGGGGTCTTTTCCGACGACACCATGGCCCTCAAGGGGCCTCAGGGGGGCCTCAGGGGGGCCTCAGGGGGGCCTCAGGGGAGGGCGAGACTCTGTCGAGCCTGTGTTCACGCCGCTCAATAAAAGCGCGCATCCGGGCAGCGGTTGATGACGCCACCAGAGACCGCCACGCAGGTGCCCGTTGGGCCAAGCATGGACTGTTCCCCGCACTGTGCGTACCGCACACATTCACAGTCCGCCGTGCCGGCGCAGCCCGCGGGCAGGTTGGCGCACACAAAGTTGTCCGGGATGCCGGTGATGTCCCCGGTGTGGATGCAATATTGGCCCACGGCGCAAAAGCGCGCCCCGCAACGGAACCGGTCCACCGGCGCGGGGCACCCGCCGCGGTCGTCCAGATCCACCCCGGCCTGTTGGGCGGCACATTCGCTGGCGTGGGTGACGCCGTCACAACCGCAAACCTGGCCGCTTTGCTGGCAGGTTCCTCCGGGCGTCTGGCAGCTCACCACCGTGTCCGCTCCGGCGCCACACGCGTTGTCCCAATAGCTGTCATACGCGCCGCCACCGCACACCGCGCCACCGCTGGAGGAGCCGGCGAAACTTGTGCTGCCCGCGGCACTGCTGCTCCCCGTCAGGGAGGATGCCCCGCGGCTGCTGCTGGACGCTGCGGCGGATGAGGACCCCCCGGCACTGCTTCTCGCGCCACTGCTGCTGTTGACCCGCGAGGAAGAAGGCGCCGCACTGCTGACCCCGCCCCCCGACGATGAAGACGCGCTCACCCCTCCGCTGCCACCGCCACTGCTGGAGGAACTGGAGCCATCTGACGTGGTGGTGCACCCCGCCGCCGCGCAACACACCACAAGGACAACAACAGGCTTGGAGCTGTGCATGGGTGACCATCCCTTGACGCAAGACATTCCCCGTAACCACCGGCGCCGGGGTTGTACTACGTTGCGCCCCATGGGTCGGTCACCTCCAACGTTGCAGGGGCGCAGCCGCCGGGTGGTAACGCCACCGGCCGCGTTCCAAGACGAACTGTCCCCCGCCGGCGGCA
>Ga0154020_10000941_pt1 | contig 35919 bp, 28 predicted proteins | sample Klosneuvirus_201_FD_109709 | JGI IMG/M metagenome (GOLD analysis project Ga0154020, IMG submission 109709) | Active sludge microbial communities from wastewater, Klosterneuburg, Austria - Klosneuvirus_20160825_MG | ecosystem: Engineered > WWTP > Aerobic digester > Activated sludge | place...
TGCCAGCGAGAAACGAACCGTGGCGTCTGATCTACACATCCAGCACCAGCGTCTACGGCGACGGTACTGGGCAGGACGTTGACGAATCCACAGAGCCAAACCCCGTGACTGAAGGCGGCAAGGTGACGTCCCCTGTCGCCGCAGACCCGGCGAGCGGAGCGGCGTAAGCCCTCCGAGTCAAATGCGGGCAACTCGGTGGGCTGACACCCACCGCTCGCCAAGTTATGCCTCAGGACTTACGCATGGGTGCTTACGTCGTTCGCGAAGTGACACAAACTGGAGCGTGAGGTTCTGGAGGCTCAGCGGGATCACGAAATCGTGTCTGTTGAAAACATCGGTACGGTGAACGAAGCTCCGGAGACGGCCTCGCTGGCTACATGTTTAAGAAAGTGCTATTTTCACAGGGCAATTGAAGCGAGGTTGGGAGACGCCATGAAGATCGCGATCATCACGGCTGGCGGCGCGGGGATGTTCTGTGGATCCTGCATGCAGGACAACACGCTGGTCCGCGCGCTGCGTCTGGCGGGGGCCGACGCGATTCTGCTGCCGACGTACACGCCTATTCGCGTCGATGAAGAGAATGAATCCACGTCCCGCATTTTTCTGGGTGGTATCAACGTCTATCTGGATTCAAAACTTCCCGGCTGGAACCGTCTGCCTGGCGTTTTCAAACGGTGGCTCGATCGTCCCGCCATTGTGCGATTTCTTTCGCGACGAAGCAGCAGCACAGATGCCAGTCAGTTGGGGGATATCACGATCGATCTATTGCGAGGATCGAAAGGACCGCAGCAAGGCGAGATCAATGAGTTGATTGATTACTTGTGTGATGATCTCCAGCCCGATGTAATCGTTTTTAGCAATGCGTTGCTGTCAGGACTCTTGCCAGATTTGAAGCTGCGGTTTCGCGGCCGAATTGCGTGTCTGCTTCAGGGAGACGACATCTTTCTGGAGGCCCTCAATGAACCGTGGAAAACACAGGCGCGCGAACTCGTTTCGCAGAATTCAGCGGGATTCGACCGTCTGCTGACTCACAGCCGCTACTACGCTGATTTTATGCAGCACTATCTGCAATTGCCTGGAGATCGATTTCGCACGATTCCGCTGACGATGGATTCTGAGTCGCTGAGGACTGACACGTCACTGCATCGAAACTCTGTGACGTCGGCACCCCCTCGTGCGCGGACGACGATTGGATACTTCGCGAGGATTTGTCCTGAGAAAGGTGCGTTTCACTTTTTGGACGCAGCGGAAGACGTGATTGCCCAGCGCGGCGACATCGATTTTGTGATCGCAGGATTCCTGCCGGATTTGCATCGCGTCGCATTCGAGCAACGTCTCCGCGCGGTGCAGCGAAACACCAGCGAGGATCGGATGCATTGGGCCGGAAGTCCGCCGGATCGCGAGAAGAAATTTCGCATCCTGCGATCCTTTGACTGGCTCTGCATTCCAACAGTATACCATGAACCCAAGGGGCTCTATGTTCTGGAAGCGGCGCTCGTCGGTGTGCCTTCCCTGCTGCCGAATCACGGGGCGTTTCCGGAACGTGTTGCGGATCTTGGAATCGGGCAACTGTACGAACCGGGTTCCCGAAAGAACCTTGCAAATGCAATCCTGAATCTGCCGCCTGCAGAGATTCAACCTGTGAACTGGAACACGCAACTCTGCGATGTTTGCCATGAGCGACACGGACTGGCAACCACTGGGCCACGGATTCTGGCTGAGTTGCAAGAGATGCTGAGCTGAACTACACCAGCACCACAGTCGGCTCTTCCGCGTCCTGCACCCGGATTTCGCCAAGCCTCACAGCTGGATACTCTGGCGTTGAAACGGCGGCCTGAACGTCGTTGGCGACGGCCGGTGGAACACAGAGAATCAGGCCGATTCCCATGTTGAACACATTGAACATTTCCTTTTCCGCCACGTTGCCAAGTTGCTGCAGCCATTGAAAGATCGGCGGAATCGTCCACGCGCCGCGTTCGATCACGGCCTGAACGTGCTTCGGCAGGATCCGTTCGAAGTTGTCAGCGATGCCTCCGCCGGTGATATGAGCGATCCCATGCACATTCGCATTGCCCGCAGCGAGCAGAGCGGCGGCGACGGTGTCGGCGTAGATACGGGTCGGTTTCAACAGGGCGTCACCGACGGTAGAATTTAGCTCAGCGACGTGATCGCTGACACTGAGGCCCGCGTGTTCGAAAACCACTTTGCGAACCAGGCTATAACCGTTGGAATGGAAACCGGATGAAGGCACGCCGATGAGCACATCGCCGGGCTGCACACGCATCTTGCCATCGACGAGTTCGTCCCGTTCGGCGACACCGACTGAAAACCCCGCCATGTCGAAATCACCGGCGGCATACAAGTCGGGCATGATGGCTGTTTCGCCGCCGAGCAACGCGGATTTCGACTGCACGCAGCCATCGCTGACGCCGCTCACAAGCTGTTCCAGCAGAATGGGGTTGTCCTTTCCCATTGCAATGTAATCGAGAAAGAACAGCGGCGTTGCGCCAAGGCACAGGCAGTCGTTGACGCACATTGCGACCAGATCGATTCCGATCGTGTCGTACTTCTGGGCGTGAATCGCGACTTTGATTTTGGTCCCAACGCCATCGGTCCCGGAAACAAGGACCGGATCTTTCCATGCCGTTGTTCCATTCAGGCGAAACAAGCCCGCAAAACCGCCGGGCAACTCCATCACACCCGGTGTGAACGTCCGCTGCATCAGACGCGGCAGTTTCTGCATCGCCTGCTCATACAACTCAAGATCCACACCGGCGGAACGATAGGTCAGTTCAGACATGTAGCACGAACCATGAACGCAGGTTGAGGGGAAAAGAACGGGCGAATTGCACGACCTGCCGATCCGGCTGTCAAGTCGCCGGACTCGCAGGGTACTGCAGAGTTTCGAATTGCCAATCCTGAGGTAGCCACAGTTTGCCAGGAATTGACTCACCTGATTACGCTGATTTTGCCGATTTCCGGTCTGACGACGGCTTTGTCATGGTAACCGGGATCCAGGAGTTGCACGAATGTTTGGCGAGAAGAAACAGTCCGCATGGTATTTCGACAGTTCAATTCATCTGGAGGCCTTTAGTCGCCTGCTGTATCTGATCGAAGTTGGAGAACCGTTTGGCGTGATCTGCGGTCCCGACGGCAGTGGGCGGACGAGAATTCTGAACCGCCTGCGTGAAGAAGCTGAACGCATCGGCAAACAGGTGATTTCTCTCAATCTGGCGGGGCTGGACGAAGACACGGCGCTGGCCGAATTTGCGACGTGCGTGACTTCATCCGCTCGCCGCAACATGCCTCGACACCAGCTGATCTGCGCGCTCCGTGATGAGATGGCCGGGCGAGCCCATTGCAATTCCCACACGGTTCTGATGCTGGACGATCTGCATCGCGCTCAGAGCGACATGGAATCATTTCTGCGAGTGCTGACCGCGCTCAATGCTGGCGGACAGGGGAAACTGACCGTGATCGTGGCTTCTGATCGACCGCTGGAAAATGGGCTGTCGCTCGAGTCGCTGCTGCAGATTCGACTGATGGCGCTGGATGTTGCAGAGTCTTCGGATTTCGTCCGTTCGCTGGTCCGACGGCATGGCGTTCCGACAGCGGCTATTGATGAGACTGCCATCCGGGCGATTCATGAATTGAGTCGAGGAAACACGGCTCGAATGGCGCGCGTGTGTGAACTTATTGGTATCCTGCACGAAGCGTCACCCGGAGTTCACGTCTCAGCCGACACGGTGTCCGCCGTGATGAATGAGTTGACGCCGCGCGCGGTGGCATAAGCCTGCCGGCGGTTTTTAGAGTCGCCTTTCGCTCGAGACGTGGATTTTATAAGTGGTAGTGGACGAGGCTACGAGTCCTTGCCGAGTTGTGTCTTAAAGGGACTCGTAGCCTCGTCCACTACGATCAAATCCGCCATTTATACAATCCACGTCCCCCGTGAAAGGCGACACTTACTTTTCCGATCCATGCTTAGCTGCCGCAGAAGGCAACATAATGCTAAATCTGCATTTTGGATCTGCCGTCACTGACGGGAGCTGGCATCGGAATTCATGGAACGCAATGGTCGTCAGATTTGTGCGTAGTCCAGGGCCCGCGTGAATCGCGCCTGAAGCTCGGCGTACGGTTCCGTTCCGACGCTGATCCGCAGCAACCATCGCGATACGCCGCACTGTTCGACGTAATCCAGTTCGGTGTAATGTGCCAGAATCGTGTAAGGGCAGCACAGGGTGAAATTCGTCCCGAGATTGGGGCCTTTGCAGACTTCCAGGTGGTTGAACACCGTGGGCGTTGTTTCAGCGGGATTCTTCAGCACGATCGAGAGCAGTCCGCCGTTGTGTGCCGCAGAATGTTGATTCATCCAGTCGAATCGTTCGTCGTCCAGACTGGGATGATATACGCATTCGATCTGCGGTTGCCGGGTCAGCCATTCCGCCAGTCGATTGGCGTTATGATTGATGACTTCGACTCGCTCCCACACGTTGCGGGAATTGTGCTCCAGCACGTCGATATCCACATCACAGAGTAACTCTTCGAAATTTTCAGCAAGCCCTGATCGCAGCCATTCCGCGTGGTGATTGCTGGGATTCAGCGTGACGGAACCGGCCAGAACATCGCCGTAGCCGCCGAAATATTTTGTCAGACTGGTCACAACGACATCGGCGTATGGTAGCACGTCATGATTGACGCAGGCGGCAAGCGTGTCGTCGAGGACGAGCAGGAAGCCGTGCTGGTCGGCAAGTTGACGGAGTCTGGCCAGATCCAGTGATTTCAAAAGCGGATTGGTGGTGGATTCACAGAATACGGCAGCAATCTGATTCGTGTTCAGAAACTCGATCAGCTGCTGCAATTCGTCTTTGTCGCCAACCGGATAGAACCGAGCGTTGGCGGGCGCGAATCGTTGCTGAATCTTGAGTGTATCAACGTAGGGAAATCCAAATTGGACGGAGGGAAGCGACGACTCTCGCTGGCGAACGGCTCGCCACACGGCCGCGATGGCGGCCATGCCGCACGGATAGAGCCAGACTTCAGCGTTTGCGTCCTTTCTGAACTCACGCACACGCTGCCGGACTGTCTGCCTTGCTAAAGTTTCGGAACTGGATACAGGCCGACCATGAAGAATCAGTTCTGCCGCTCGGGACGTCAGCACTTCGCCCGCGTGTTGCCAGTATTCGCGGAGGCGTGAGAACTCATCTGGATCAATCGCCACGCCGCACGCTGACTGCCCCGGCAGTTGCACGCGACGAGCGGACTTTCCGCCGCGCCAGACGACGTATTCAATGGCACGCTCGGCAGCTGATACGCTTGGAAAAATCAGGCCGGAGTTTGCGGCTCCGAAGACATCGAGGCACAATCTCCGCACGAAAGGATGCAGGCAAAAACGAGGATACGCGGCCTGGAGCCGACCGATGACTTCTGGATCGCCTTCTTCATACTTTACGTTATGCTCCCAGAGCGGCAGCGCGACAGAAACGGCGTGCTGCGAATCGGGCATCGGCAGGCCGAGATGTTCGGCTTTCCAGTGTGGAGTTGTCAGCAGATTGATGGGCATGCGATTGATGAGACTTGAGTTGTGTGAAGAAAGGTCTCGGAAAAATGTCTTCGACTCACCTGGGCCAACGGTTTTGAAGTTGCGCAAATGTCCTGATATTAACCCGAAGCGCCAGCGAGACAAACAAGTCCCGTCTCTCGTTCGGCGTGAATTTTTTGTCTCGCTGGCGCTTCGGGTTAGCATTTTTCCTTGTGGTTTCTCAGTCAGTAACGACCGTAAGTCGAAAATACGCAACTTCCAAAAGTCAGTGGCGTGGCTGCATTGTTGGTCGCCTCGCCGCTGGCTCGAGTTAAACCGACGATACAACTGCCGGCGCTAAATGGCATCACCCGCCTGAATTTCGTGATTCATATCGAGCGAGGGATTTTCGGAGCACGGCTTTCCGACGACGACCGCCGGGACTCCGGCAACCGTGCAGTGCGGAGCGACATGTTTGAGCACGACGCTGCCAGCGCCAACTTTAGCGCCTTCGCCAATTTCAACGTTGCCCAGAATCTTCGCTCCAGCACCGATGAGGACACCGCGCCGCACTTTGGGATGACGGTCACCCGTGGATTTTCCGGTACCGCCCAGGGTGACCTCGTGCAGCAAAGACACATCATCTTCGATGACAGCCGTTTCGCCGATCACGATTGATGTCGCATGGTCCATCAGAATGCCGCGTCCGATTCTTGCGGCCGGGTGAATATCAACGCCGAACGCTTCAGACATTCTGTTCTGGAGATACAGCGCCAGCAGTTCACGGCCTTGTCCCCAAAGCCAGTGCGCAATGCGGTAGCCAATGAGTGCATGCACTCCTTTCAGAAACAGCAATGGCACCATGTTGCAGGTCACGGCAGGGTCGCGTTCGCGGACGGCACTGATGTCCGCACAGACGGCCTCGGCGATGGAAGGATCCTTCTGCATCGCGTCCAGAATGATTTCTCGCAGTTGCATGGCGGAAAGCGTGCTGGAAGCGAGTTTTCCCGCCAGGTGGTAACTCACGGCGTCTTCGAAGCGTTCATGATTGAGGACCGTGGCGTGGAGAAAACTGGCCAGCATCGGCTCCGACGCCGCCCGTTCGGACGCTCGTTCGCGAATCGATGACCAAATGCAGGTTTCCTGGTTTGACGGGGGAGTTGTCATATTCAACTGGCAATGAGTTGCGAGAAATTGGGAAATTTTTTTGCTTCTATACTTCACGCGGTCAGAAATGAAGCTGTGGATTTACTTGCGATTGTCCCCTCTCCCCCGCAATTGATTTTCCAACTTGACACGATTTCCACGGGGGAAGAGGATTATGGTGAGAGGGAAGAATCCACTGTTTTCTGGTCCATCACATTAACTCCAGGTCGGACCCCTCACCCGGCCTGTCGGCCACCTTCTCCCCCGTGCCAGGCTGTCGATTTAGTGCGTTTTACTAACCCGAAGCGCCAGCGAGGCAAACAAGTTACGTCTGCCCTTCCGCGTGAAGTGTTTGCCTCGCTGGCGCTTCGGGTTAGTATTAAATCGACAGCCTGCTTGCCAGGGGGAGAAGGGACGTGGAAAACGGTGCCTTTGAAAGTACCTCTGTCTGGACCGCGTGAAGTATAACGAAATTGGGGGCTCGACTTCAAAAGATCGCCGTTGGCGATCCCTGTTCGAACGTGATACGAAAGAGTATGATCATTTTCGGGGGCATCGTCACTGTTCAGGTGCCCGTATATTCAGCAAAAACGCAAAGGCTAGCTTATGAAAAATCACATTCTGCGTTCCGCGATGGTGTTTGCAGCCGGGGCTCTTGTTATGGGAGCGGCCACCTGTTTCTGGCCTCAGCCAGAAATCAAAGCCGCCGTTGCGAATGGAAACGACAAATTCACGATGGTGACGGTGCCGCTGATCGAAACGGGAGAAAATGAAGCCGTCTTCGTCCTGAATCACCTCACCGGTGCGTTGACGGGTGGAGTGATCAACATCCAAACGGGCAAATTTGGATACAAATATGTTCACAACGTAGCTGCCGACTTTCAGACGGCGGCAAAGACTCCAGAACCGAAGTATGCCATCGTAGCCGCACCGGTGAACCTGCATGCGTCTGGCGGAATTCAGCCAGCCTGGGGCGTCATTTACGTGGGTGAACTTTCGTCCGGGGCCGTGATTGCTTACGGATTCCCGCGGCCCACGTCGAGGAACGCTGGCTCCATCATGACTTTGGTCAAACTGGATTTCTTCCAGTTTTCAGAATCAGTCGGCCAATAGTTCACTGCGTTTCTGGTCCTCTGCTCTTCACGGATTTGATGGGTGGCCGGGGTTGGAGAGCGCAGCTCGAAACCCCGGAGCCTCCTTCGTGCTTCGTGAGTCAAATGCGGACAACTCGGTGGGCTGACACCCACCGCTCGCCTAATCAGTCTTTGCGTTCGCCATGTTGGCTCGGTCGCGGCGTTTGAAAAAATGCCGCACCATTTGACGAAAGACATTGCCGGGGTTGATTTTTAGAAAGCCGCATTCCACGACCATGTAGTGAATCCATCCGGCATTAATATCAGGATGGACGCTGACATGCAGGTCCCGAAATTTGGGACGAAACCGGCTCTTGAAATGGTACAGCCCCTGGCAATCGTAAATCCAGTTGAGCTTGTTTCCGAGGAAGCTGATCGATTTTCGTGACAGCCAATGGTCGTTCTTCACCGGTTTTTCGCAGTTCACAAAGGGAACCATACATAAATCGGCTTCCTCAACGCCTTCCTCTTTCAACTGTTGCATGATCTGATGCAGCAGAAAGCTGATGACTCCGCGGGTGGCTTCGGGGCGACGTCGAAAACACTCCAGCACCCAGCGTTTCCCATCAAGGCTGGGGTTACAAACCACAAACGCTTCGATCTGCCCCGACTTTTCGTTCCATGCCGTAAAAAGTCGCTGGCCACGACCAAGTTTTCCGCAAAACTCTCCCACAACGTGTCGCAGCCGGCTGCCATGCGAGCGGTCCGCCAGAAATTGACGTTCGATCTCAAGCAGTTCCTGAGTGAGCTTGCTCCAATGCTCTGAATCGGACTCGCATTCTCGGTGCTCCTGAAATTTCAGGCCTTGCCGCAGACAAAAACTAGTCTGGCGACGGACCCATTCAAATTTTTTCCCTTTCCAGTCCATACTGGTGAGATCAACAATGGCCCCTTCACCAAATTTATTTGAGCGAAAGCCGTGCTGATCGAGAACTGCCTTCAAACCCTGATCCGCCGCAAAAAATCCAAGCTGCCATCGCTGTTCTTTGCAGTGTTGGAGCAATTCCCCGAGAATGTCGCTCCACCCATCCTGGGGGCCAAGAATTCCTCCAAAAGTGCCCAGCCTCTTGCCTCGCAGAACTCCGCTGACAACGCCTTTTCCGTCCGATGCGAAGAAAAAATGCCTTCCGGGAGCCCGGACAGTAAGGTATGAGTCGTACTGGCAGCCGTACCGGATCGCATAATCTTCGACAATCGCCCATTCGGCTTCCGTCAGGTTACTGCTGGTCCGCCACTGGTCCTCTTTGGTGGGCCAATCGCCGGATATCATTGGGATTGGTTTCTCCGGCGGATGTTTAGGAACCTCAAGCTGGTCGGAAACTCGGACGGTCTCAGTAATTCCGACACTCTCGGTCATATTCCCCTGCGACATGTTAAGCTCATCATGATGAAAGTCAGTCCGCCGGGGCATTGCCAGCAAACGGTATTGGGACTGATTCCAGCCGCGTTCGGAACTTCGCACGCTGGTATTTCGGACCTTATGATACAGTCATTCGGTCTGTCGGGGATACCCGAAATGATCGAAGTAATCCTTCCAGTGCGTTTGTATCTCCGATTTCCACTCTGCCGGAAAGAGATAGCGGTTTTTTTGATAATTTTCTCGACGACCCGCATATTCCTCGACTGCCGGTCGAGCGACACCGAAGTCCCCCAGTTCCAGCTGCCGGTAGATTTTTTCCATCGTGCCGACGCTGTCCTGAGTCAATTCCTCGAACGTCACTTCGCATAATCGATTATTCGGAAGTTCGCCCCGGTGTCGAAAATAGCTGTGATAGACTCGCTCCCCGGTTTCCAAAACATATCGTTCGAGACCTTCCTGCGGCGGCACCTGAAGCGACTGAGTCTCTTCGAATGCTCGATACATCCGCACAGTGGAAGGCAGCAGGGTGTACGGATCTCGTGAGATATGCACGAATCTCGCGTCAGGAAACAGACGACTCAAAACGTGAATCCGTCCCGTATGATGCGGTGATTTCAGAATCAGCTGCCTGCCTGTTTTCAGCGTCACTGCCTTGAAAAAGGAGACCAGAGCCGCGCTCCAGCGATCCAGTTCGGCGGGCGAGAGCGAATCCATGTCGAGATAATCAAGAGCCGGCGGAGAATTGCAGGGAAAAGCGATCTTTTGATAGGGCGCTGGCAGTCCCATCGTTGACATCGCCCATTCATCTTCCTGCGGACTATTCCATGAAATTTCCACATTGTCCATGGGGCGTCGCGCGGGGAGCATCCAGCTCAGGAACCGGGTGACGAACCACTGCGACACAAGAAAATGGTTCGCAGCATATGTCTGCAGGGTTGTTGGTGCCGCATGTCGCGGATCCAGACTCAGTAACTCCTGCAAATACGTCGTTCCACTTCTCCAGTGACCAATCACGAAGACAGGCGGCCCGCACAGTTGAGTCTTGTTGATCTTGCGGGAAAACAAAATACACTGCAGGAGCGCGAGCAGGCTGTTGAATGGCACAACTGCCGAGATCAGAATCGCCCATGGCATTCGGGACGGATGAACCGCGAATCGATTGCGGCTCAGTAAACCCCACCATCCGGAGACTGTCATGCCTCCCCAGTATCGCGGTGCCCAGATGGGGTATCGATGAAAGCGTCGTTCGTTCTCAGCCACTGAACTCACCACTCCGGGTGTCCCGCAGATATCGTTCCTGAAAGCGGTGAGTCTAGCAGGCCGAGTGCCGTTTCGGCAATCACGCTGCCCCATTGATTTGATCGTCGGCATATAATCCGCGTCAAGTTGCGTCGTCTGAATTTCATTCGGACAAGAGTCCAGGGATGCCTCGTTACCTGTCGATTACAGGCGGTTGTGGTGTCGTCGGGCGCTTCTCAGAGACGCACTGTAACACCCGCATCCGGAAGGTGTGCAGAGAAGTACGCACCAAAATTCCGCAGAGTATCACTGAATCGTTGCGGGCCGGTCAATCTGTCAATATGCTGTGCAGACAGACAGCTTCGCTTCAGGGCGTTTTTTCCTTTCTGCATTTCTGTCCCTACGCTGTCGAATTTCATCGACAAAGGATTTCGCATGGATGACTCGCGAATATCGGCCGTTATCAACCCATGTCGGCCAGTCGGATTGATATGCAGGTGCGGGTCGCTCGGCAGATCTGCGGTGTGTTGGATCGCTTTGCTGTGCGTGCTGACATCGACACAGGTATTTTCTCAGGAACCCGTGCTGGAATTTGTCGAAGGCCTGCGCCAGCGGCAGTATTTTGACACGGCTCTGGAGTATCTGGACTTCGCTCAACTGCAGCCCGGACTGTCTGCTGACGTACGAGACGTCATTGATCTGGAGCGAGCCAAAACTCTCCAGGCCATGGGATCCACGTCGCGCGTGCCTGAGGATCGTGAGCTGTATTTGCAGCGGGCAAAGAATTCGCTGCAGAAGTTTACGACGGAACACATGGACCATCCACAGTCGGCGTTCGCAAACTCAATGCTGGGTGAACTCCTGCTCGAACGTGCTCGTACGCTGATCTGGCAGATGGAAGGCACCGAGTCGCCCGCCGAGAAACTCGAATACCAGCAGGCGGCGCGCAAGCTAATTGACGAGGGGCAGGCGATTTATCAGATCGCAAATGACAAGTACAAGGCGGCCTTTGACGCATTTCCAAATTTCATCGACCGAACAAAGGACGAAGAGCAGTATGACGCACGGCAGGATGTCGAAGCGAAGTACCTGCGGGCCTGGTTCAATCTGATTCGCTGCACTTATGAACGCGGCCAGACTTTCGACAGAGGATCTGAAGAGCGCAAGACGACGCTCATCGCTGCGGCAGGTCTCTATGAAGCGCTGCATACAAAGTACCGCACCAATCAGATTGGACTGCATGCCCGTCTTATGATGGGCAAGTGTTTCCAGGAGCAAGATGACCTCGGTCGTGCGCTGGGCATCTATAAAGAGATGCTGGACCATAAGTCAGAAAGCGATGCGGTTGAGCAGTTGAAGGGCATCGCTCTGCACTATCGCCTGATTTGTCTCAATGATCCTGAGCGACACGACCATCAGCTGGTTATGAACGAAGCGACGATCTGGCTGCAGGCCAACAAGAACAAGGGGTCGCAGCCTTATGGCCTCGGGATTCTCTGGGAACGCGCGATCGCGGGAGAGAAGCTGGGCGAAAGCCGGGAAATTGACGAAAAGAACCGAAACTCGGCGTTGGAGTCGGCGTTGCAGGACGCGACGCAGGTTGGACGGTATCAGGGCCCTTACCGCGAACCGGCGAACGCGATGACCCGCCGCATCAAGGTCGCGCTGGGAGTCAAGGATAAGGAGCCAAAGGACTTTGCGACGGCCTTCGAACGGGCTCGCAATATGATTGCTCAAATCCAGGCGCTGACCGACGATGTCGCGAACGCGGAAGATGACACCGCACGGACTCTAAAGAAAGCGGCGCTGGAATCGCACCTGAAGCAGGTCGCGGCCATGTTGCAGCTCGCCCAGGATCTGCGTGATTCGGATAGCGACCCGAAGGCGGTTGCCCAATCTCGCTATCTGCAAAGTTTTGTGATGCTGAAACTTGGACGTCCGCTGGATTCTATGATTTTGGCGCGACACTGTATGGTCCAGGATCGAGCGGCGGATCCGGATACGGCGCTGAATGCGACTGAGATTGCCATGGCGGCTGCGGTATCCGCCTGGAACATGGCACCGAGCCGTGATCGTGACTTTGAAACTCGTGCGTTGAAAGACGTCTGCCAGAAAATCCTGGAACTGTTTCCGCAGTCCAGTCGCGGTGGCGAAGCGCGAATGCGACTAGGCAGCGTGTACCGTACGATGAATCAACCTCTGGACGCCGCCAAGTGGTTCATGGAAGTTCCGGAAACGGACCCGCAATACGCATCGGCTCGCATCAGCGCCGGTCAGTCGTACTGGACCGCGTGGACTCAGCAAGCGGCTGCCGCAGTCGAGCACCCGGACGATCCACAGACTCCAGCTGCGGATATGCAGGCGTTGAAAACTCAGGCTCGCGACTTGTTGATTCAGGGCATCAAGGTCACACGCGATAAAATCGGCGCGGATGCGAAGCCCTCAGACGAAGTGGTTGCCGCCGAAGTTTCACTTGCCAGCATCACCAACCTGGATGGTGATTTCCAGGGCACGATCACTCGCCTGACAAGTGGCGACGCCAACTCGGTTGTGGCGGCCATTGAAATGCCCGAAGGGACTGAAAGGCCTGCGGACGGAATTCAAAGCAATTCGTTTGCGGGATTGACGTATCGACTTTTGCTGCGTGCTTATGTGGGAACACAGCAGATCGATCAGGCGTTAGGCGTAATGACAAAGCTCGAAAACGTCGGCGGCCAGAACATCCTTGCGGTGTATACGCAATTGGGACTCGAACTTCAGGAAGAACTGCAACGGCTCAAACTGGCCGGGGATACAGAACGCCTGAATCAGACTCGCGAATCGTTCGAGAAATTTCTGCAAAAGGTCTACGAGTCCAGAAACAAATCGGACTACAACTCGCTGCTTTGGATTGGCGAAACGTACTTCGGACTGGGACAGGGGGTTGCTGGCGACCCGACTGCGGCGGCGGATTACTATGCAAAGGCGGCGAATGCGTACAACGAGATCCTCAGCGGCGGACTGGCTGCGGAAAACAATCGCACGGTGGTGCAGCTGCGGCTGGCTCGGTGTCTTCGTCAGCAAAAAAAGTATGATGAAGCGTTTCGCATGTGTGATGAAATCCTGAAATCCAATCCGAACGCGCTCGATGCTCAGTTTGAAGTCGCCCATGTCCTGAGTGACTGGGGGGCCGAAAGCGAACCAGCAAAACTCCTCGAAGCAATCCAGGGAATCCGAGCGCCGGATGGCAAGGCTGGATATATCTGGGGCTGGTCGTTGATGACTCGAAAACTGCAGCAGACTCTGCAGAAAAGTCCGACACCCGAAATGAAGGAACGTTTTCTGGATGCTCGCTATCAGCTGACAAACAGTCGGCGTCGCTACGCAAAGACTGACGCCCCGGAAGGCGAGAAACAGTTGCAGGCCGGGCTGGCGGAAGTGATCAGCTTTGCACAAGTTTACCAGGATCTCGATGACGCGACCTTTGCACGGTTCGACAGACTTTATCAGGACATGCAGACGGATCTGGGAAAAAACCCTATGCCGCTCGACCGCAAATCGATCACGGAAAATGCGACCGGAGACCAGAACGTCGTCGAACTTGTGGAGGAGGAACTGGTCGCGGCAAATGACAGCGTGGCTGCGGTGCAGCCAAAGCCAGAAGAATCCAGATTGAATCCAGTCCTGCTGGGAATTCTGATTTCTCTGCTTTCATTGGGAATTGCGGGCGGCTTCTTTTTCTTTATGCGGAGGCCAGGCAAGCGAGTGCGAGTCCCCGGTACGGAAAAGACGCCGAAATTTGCCGCCATTTCAACTGCCAGTGAGGTCCCACATTTTACAGGAGTGCCGGATGAACCAGTGACAGGACCGGACTTTTCTGGCGTTGCAGTCGCAGCGCCAAGACGGACAGGTGCCAGCCGGAGTGCAACTGCGGCGGGTGCAGCTCCATCAAAGACATCTCGACCGGCCAGCGGCGATCGATCAGGGACCGGTGGCGCACCGCGGACCAGACCCGCTCCTGCGGCTGGTATCGGTGATAGCGCTGTCCCACCGAAACCACGCCCACGGCCAGCGGCGTCTGCTGATGGTGCGACTCCATCCGGAACGCAGCCACCAGCCGCTCGACCGGCTGGTGAACGTCCCGTCGCTCCGCGTCCACCCTCTCAGCAGCAGCCACCATCGACAAAGCCACCTGTGGCCAAACCGCCTGAGGCCGGACAGCCTCCACTCCCTCAGCAAAAACCACAAACACCTCCAGACAAGACAGAATGATCTAAAACACATCGTCAAAGACCATTGAAAGGTTCAAAGCCTATGACATCTCTTAAATTTCAGTTCCGTAAATCTTTCATCTCCGCGATGGTGGCGTTTCTGACGGTCGCCACTTTGAACGCTGGAATGGCGTTCGCGGTGGATCAGGTGACAAGGAGGAGTGATCGAGTCACGTTTCGCGGCGAGTTGACATCAATGACGGTGGAATCCCTCACCGTTACGCTGTCAAATTCGCAGACTCAGGTGGTGCCGGTATCCGACGTCTTTAGTGTCAGATTTGACATGGAACCACCTCTGCTGGCCCAGGCGCAATCCAACGAACGCAGCGGCTCGCTGGATGTGGCTCTGGAGAAATTCATCTCAGTCCAGATGGATTACAACGGCGGTGACAAACGCGTGATATCAGATGTTGAATTTCTGATTGCCCGTACAAAAGTCAAGATGGCTCTGGCGGATCCGTCGAAAGTTGAAGATGCCCTGGCCGCCATCAGGAAATTTCGCGAAGCCCACAAAACGAACTTTCGCTACTTTGAATCGCTGCTGCTGGAATCGTCCCTGGCAAAGGGCGATGAAGCGACCGCGTTGCTGACAGAAGTACAGGCTTGTCCGGTGAAGGGATATCAGCTTCAGGCTGGCGTTCAACTGGGACATTTGCTGCTGGCGGCCAATGACACCGCCGGGGCATTGGCGGCATTCGACAAGGTGATCGAACAAAGTGCGGGAGATGCGTCGTCAGCGGCTGCTCAGTTCGCCGGGCTGCTGGGAAAGGCAGAGTGCCAGCAAAAGCAGGGACAACTGGATGAAGCCATCGCGACTCTGGATGACATCATCAGCAAAGCTTCGGAATCTGAGTCCCGGACACTTGCCGCAGCCTGGGTGCTGAAAGGCGATTGCCTCCGGATAAAGAATCTGCCGAAAGACGCTTTGATGGCCTATTTGCATGTGGATGTCCTGTATTCTTCCGAACCAGCGGCCCATGCGGAAGCCTTGTATCATCTTGTGTCCCTTTGGGCTCCTGCCGGTCATCAAGACCGTGCGGACGAAGCGAGTGCAAAGCTGAGTATGAAATATCCAAACAGCCCGTGGGCTAAACAAGCCATTGCGATTCCTCCGACCCCCGCGAATACGCCATGATTGTCTAGGGGGCAGGGTTACTTTTCGCAAATCCGAATTTCTCGCGTTTTGTGTGGCCCTCTGACGAGTGACGAGATACCCTGAATCCATTACAGTTCCCCATTCTAAAAATTTCTGACATTTCACACTGGACAATCCTGCCCTCTTGAGGCCATCCCGGAGATTATTCGAAATGCGTTATGTCTCTGTATCACCTGCTCGGTTTGGTGGACGCAAGTCTGTGTTGTTTTTGTTGCTGGCACTGACAGCCGTCCTGATTTGGCCCGCGTTCGGCACTTCGACCGTGTCAGCGCAGGACGACGGAGCGGCGGCTGATGCGCCGCCTGCTGCGGAGCCTGCGGCGGCGGGAGCTCCAGCTGCCGCTGCGGACGCTCCACCGCAGTCGCGCAGTTTCCTGGCGTATATCGCCCGAGCATTGGGCTGGTTTTGGGGTCCATCGTTTCTGCTGGTTTCATTCATTCTGGTCGCCTTGATTATGATGAACTTGTTGCAGGTTCGTCGTGACATTCTCCTGCCGTCGCAGTTCGTGGAAGAATTCGAACAGAAGCTGAACGCCAAGGATTTTCAGGGTGCTTACGAATTCGCTCGCGGTGACGAATCATTCGTAGGACGTGTTCTCGCGGCGGGGATGGGTCGGCTTAGCCGCGGTTATCCGGAAGCTGTTGAAGGAATGCAGGAAGCTGGCGAAGACGAGAATATGGCACTGGAGCATCGGCTGAGCTATGTCGCTCTGATCGGTTCGGTTGCTCCGATGATGGGGCTGATGGGAACCGTCCAGGGTATGATCGCCAGTTTCGACAAGATCGCACTGTCAGCGGTTTCTCCCAAGCCATCCGAACTTGCGGACGGGATTTCCACAGCTCTTGTGACGACGCTCATCGGACTGCTGCTCGCCATTCCGGCGATGGTTTTCCACAGCATTCTGAAGAACCGCATTCAGCGACTTGTTCTGGAAATCGGCATGGTAAGTGAAGGTTTGATGGGTCGCTTTGCGACTGTTGGCAAGAAGTAGTTCAGGATCGAGTCGATGAAGATCAAACCCGCGAACGTCCAACCCACTGAACTCGACATGACGCCCATGATCGATATCGTGTTTCAGTTGATTACTTTCTTCATGGTGATCAATAATTTTGATCAGAATGAAGCTGACGAACGAGTTACTCTGCCACGTGATCAGTTGGCCAAACCGCCAATCACCGCGCGGAAAAATTCCTTCATGCTGAACTTTGGATACGATGTCGATAAAAGCGGGAAGCGGGTTCCCGGCGCACCTCCGTACTTGTTTTTTGGTGACGAAAAAGCCACGCTGGAACAGGTACGTCCCCGATTGCAGCAGGAGGCTCAGTTCTTCAAAACTATTGGAACAAGCCTGGCGGATGTCACCGTGGAAATTCGGGCCGACGCCGGTGTACCTTCCGGGATGGTGCAGGAATTGATTCAAATGTGCCAGGAGTCAAAGATCGAATTTCAGCGATTCGCATTGAAAGCCACGCAGGTAGTTGATCAGTAATGAAAGCGGAAAAGTCTGATTGCGAGTGAGCTGGCAAGCCGACGCAAAGGAATGTTGCTGATTCCCGGACTTTGCGAGATTCGCGATCACGAATTCAGATTCACTCAGGATAGTCGTTGAGTTGTCATCATGAAGCTGCGAAACCGAGTTACGGGTGGTAAGATCACCGTCGATATGACACCCATGATTGATGTGGTGTTTCAGCTGCTGATTTTCTTCATGTGTACATTGAAGGTCATTGAGCCCGAAGGAGACTTCGACATCAGCATGCCGCTGGGACGACCCAGTGAGCAGCAGGATACAGATCCCGATCTGCCGCCGTTCAAAGTTCGCATGCTGTCCGATGGAAATGGCGAATTGGCATCTCTGGAGTTCAACGGTGAAAATCTCGGCAACGGTGACAATGCGATCGCCTCTTTGAATTCGAAAGTCTTTCGCAGTATCACATCACTAAAAGCGCTTGGCGGCGACCAGCTGGAAAAGCAGGAAGTCGAAATCGATCCGGACTACAACCTCAACTATCGCTACATCATTAACGCAATCGGTGCGTGTTCGGGGCGACTGGGGCCAAACGGCGTCCAAATCCCGTATATCAGCCGGATCAAGTTCGCTCCAATTCGTGAGAAGCGATGACCGCGTGTATCGTACTGTGCTCCACAGACCTGATGCTAATCAGCACTGTGGGCGGTATTGCCGAGTCGCGGGGGTTTGCATTTAGCTCCGTCAACACGGTCCAACAGGCCATCGACCGAGCGGCAATATCCGGGAGCATCGTTTGTCTGGATTTGTCAGCTACGTTTGCCGACCCGCAGGAGTTTGCCGCTGCGGCATCCCCCGATTTGCTGACTCGCTCGATCGCCTTCGGTCCACACGTCCACACCGCCAAACTCGAAGCCGCACGATCGGCTGGAATCGGTCGCGTCATGAGTCGCGGACAGTTTGTGTCCGGACTGGCCCAACATTTCTCAGCAGGCTGATCGGAAGTATCTCGCATTCTTGTCGATGGACGCCGGGCGGATGCGCCACGTACCAGGACAAAGCGCCCACGCCGGTGGCGTTGGGGTTGAACTATTCGAGGTTCAACTTCTGCGATGACCCCTGACAACTCTGGCCACTTCTAATGGTCAATGGCTTGATCGTGCGCGGCCGTCAGCTACCCTGAATCTGCAGTGTGCCGACGACTTCTGCAACACTTCGGGATCCCAGAGTCTCCAGCGCGGCTGGCAACTCATCAACCAGCTGATTGGCGAGGCTCGGATTATAGAAATTGGCGGTTCCGACCTGAATGGCGGTGGCACCGACCAGAAAGAACTCCATCACGTCGTCAATGGACTGAATTCCGCCCACCCCAATGATCGGTATATTGACGGCTTTTGAAACTTGCCACACGATCCGCAGCGCCAGCGGCTTGATGGCGGGACCACTCAGTCCACCCAGCACATTGCCCAGTACCGGTCGTCGGCGTTTCCAGTCAACCGCCATGCCCTGAAAAGTATTGATCAGCGACACCGCGTCTGCTCCGGCATCCGCAACGGCTTGGGCGATCGGCACGACGCTCGTCACGTTCGGAGTGAGCTTTGCGATCACTGGGATTTCGCAGGTCTCTCGCACGGCAGCAACAACTTCCGCAGCCAGTTTGGGATTCGTTCCAAAATCGACGCCGCCGGAAACATTCGGACAGGAAATATTCAGCTCGATCGCCGCCACGCCCGGACATTTGGCCAGGACACCTGCCATCCGCCGGAAGTCGTCGTTTGTCTTCGCTGCGATATTGACAATGATGGCCGTCCCAAGCCCCGTGAGGTATGGCAGTTTTTCAGCGACGAACTGGTCAAAGCCGTCATTGTCCAGACCGATCGAATTCAACATCCCGCTGGCCGTTTCGACAGTCCGTGGCGGCGGATTGCCTGGTCGCGGCTGCGGTGTTACGGTCTTTGGAATAATCCCGCCGAGTTGCGTAAAATCGACAAAGGCCGTCATTTCCCTCGCGTAACCGAAAGTTCCGGAGGCCACCAGGATCGGATTTTGCAACTGCAGTCGGTTTAACCGGACACCCAATTCCATCGTTTGCTCATCTTTTCTGTCGGTAGTTCTCGCTCCAGGGCTCCAGCCCTGGAACGCGCTGCGCGGAAGCTCCCGCCTCCAGTCTTAGCATCGCGCGGAAAATAAGTGTCGCCTTTCGCTCCGCGAAAGTTGCGAATACGCTGCTTTTGCGGAGCGAAAGGCGACTCTAAAAAACCGCCGGATGCTTACACGTGGGTCATGGAGCTTGAATCTTTGACAATTTGCCGCCTCATTCGACACAGCGCCGCGCCGGTGAAAGTGTACCAAGGCAAGGCGAGCGGCAGAAACAAGTCTACCGAACAGGTAACCTCGCCGAATGGAATTCCATTCCTGCCGATCGCCTAAGTGTGAATTTGGAAGGCCGTGTATTCAAGGCGTTCCGTGCGGGAAACCTGCGACAGTGGCAGGAATTGCCACTGAACCACCAAAACAGATTTAGCGGCACGCTGAGCTGCGGCAGTCAACCCAATTTTTGGGGCATCAAACTTCCGGAATTCGGATACAACCAGCGACACGGCTGACTGAGAAGTTGTATTTAGCGCGGTGGCTCTGCTGAGTCGGCTGCGGCAGAGGTTCCGTAATCATGACACGATTGACAATACTTTCACTGGTCGGTTTCATTCTGTTCGCACTGCCGGGATGCGCTTCGATGCTGCATGAATTGCAGCCGCACCGACTGTGGCGACTGAACTACCAAACCAAGAGCGAAAACAGTGACGGCAGCTACGGTTCCTACTTTTCAGTAGACGATTCTCTGGATACACCACAAAAATCTGATAGCGCTCATGGCCGACGAGACCAGTAATTTCCGCACCTTCGAATGTTCCCACGAAGCAGACACGGATCGGCTTGGTGTCTGGATCGCTGAATCGATTGACCTTGGCTGTGTGATCGAGCTGAATGGTCAACTCGGCGCGGGCAAGACACGTCTCGTCCGAGCCATCTGCGGTTCGCTTGGGATCGATACGACTCAGGTCAACAGTCCGACGTTTGTGCTGCTGCAACTCTATACCGATGGACGAATTCCAGTCGCCCATTTCGACACGTATCGCCTTGGTGATACTGATGAGTTCCTCGCAATCGGCGCGGATGAATACATTGGCGACAACGAATGGCTGTGCCTGATCGAATGGGCCGAACGTGTCTCCGAATGCCTTCCGGACGATCGACTGCGAATCGATATCAACGCCACCGGTGAAGAATCCCGTCGATTTGTGATCAGCAGCGGGGGCAGTTCAAGTGCGGCGATCCTGCGACGGATTCGCGAACGCTCAACGCAGATGTTTTGAAGTTGCGTATGATCCAAACGCAGCATCGGGCCAGGTTACGAAAACGTGATCCGAAAAGAAGCCCCCCTTTCCGCAAACGTATGCTCAATGCCGGGCAGGAAACAGAGCACATGGAGAATTCACAATGCGCCATTTGTCGTTCATACTTGTCAGTGTTGTCGCCGCAATCTCGGCAGGGAAGAGTTGTCCGGCGTTCCAGCAGCAGTCTGCAACGGATGGAACCTGGCATCCAGTGACAGCCGTTCTCGGTGGTCAGGAACTCTCGAAAGAAATCCGAGACGGCATCGTTCTAAAGCTGACCGAGGATCAATACGACGTCAGGGTAAACGGCAGGCCAGACAAAGGCACCTGCGTGAGAGATACGTCAACGACGCCGCACCGCATGACAATTACGGGCACTGAAGGACCGAACAAGGGGAAAACACTGCTGGCCATTTTCGAAATGCCTGAAGCGGACAAGATGCGGGTCTGCTACGACCTTGGCGGCAAGGCGTTTCCCACTGCGTTCAAGTCCGAACACGGCACGACGAACTATCTGGTCGAGTACCGAAAAGAACTTCCGAGGGAGACAGAACTGACTGGCGAGGTGATCGAGATCCCGGACAGTGACATCATCGAACTGCTGACCGCGGAAAAGAAGAAGTACCGAATCAGGCTCAACGGAATCGACGCGCCTGAGAAAGCGCAGCCGTTCGGGTCGGAGTCGTTGAAAGAGCTGCGTCACCTGGTTGGACAAAAGTCCGTGCGAGTTGTCACGCTTGGCGAGGACCGTTCCGGGCAGGTGATTGGCGACCTTTACTTCAGACCGGAGAACGCGGTGAAGAATGATCCGGAGACATTGTTGAATGTGACAATGGTGAGAGATGGCTTCGCCTGGCATTATGTTCGTTTCGCGCCGGACAACAAAGACCTGGCAGCGGCCGAACAGTCTGCTCGAACGTCGAAGCTGGGGCTGTGGGCGGAAGAAAATGCGATCGCTCCGTGGGAATGGCGAAAAGCCGAGGACGAAAAGAAGAACACGAAATGAATCCTTACAAAGCCGCACTTTCAGGTATCCTCCGCATAGCCAACGCCTGCGTTTCATTAACCTGGGCACGATTCCGGCGATATTCCGCGTAAGTATCGATCGAGCGATCCTAAATCCAGCCTCGTCGCCGGAACCAGAACAGTAAACTGATGGCGACGGTCAGCATCATTGCGATCGTCAGTGGATAGGCGATCTTTGATTTGAGTTCCGGCATGTTCTGGAAATTCATGCCGTAGAAGCCCGCGATGAAACTCAGCGGCATGAACAGCGTTGCGATCACGGTCAGAGTCTTCATGACTTCGTTGCTGCGGAGACTGATCTCTGCCAGGTGATAGTCGCGGAGATCGGCGCAGAGTTCTCGATAGGTTTCAATGACGTCCATGAGCTGGATCGTGTGGTCGTAGCAGTCCCGGAGATAGGTTCGCGTCGTATTTGAGATCAATGTGCAGTCGTCACGCATCAGGGCGGCAATGGCTTCCCGCTGCGGCCAGACCGTCCTTCGCAGCAGCAACAGGTCGGCGCGGACACCACGAATCTCCAACCGCTGACCGAGATCGAAGCCGAACTCCAGTTGCTCGTCGATTTCGTTCAGGCGATTTCCGATCCGTTCGATGATCGGGAAATAGTTGTCAATGACAAGGTCCAGAATCGTGTACGCCAGATAGTCTGCGCCGTATTCCCGAATCCGTCCCCGCCCCGTCATGATGCGTTCACGCACAACCTCGAGCGCGCTGCTGCCTTCATGGATTGACACGACGAATCCGTCACCGATGAAGAGACTCACCTGCTCTGTCGTCAGATCTCCGTTGGCAGCCTGGGCTGGCAGACGAATCACGACGAATAAATGGTCGCCGTAATCTTCAACCTTGCAGCGCTGATGCGTGTTGACGACATCTTCCAGGGCCAATGGATGAATTTCGAAGGCTTCGCCCAGCCGTCGGAGGGTATCGGGATCGGCGACACCTTCCAGACGAAACCAATACACTCGATCTTCCGGCACCTCTTCGTTGAGTTCAGCGACCGTGTCAATCACTTCTTCTTCGGCCAGTTGGGCATTGTAGGAGATTCGAGTCAGACAGCACTTCTCCGAAATTGGATCAGTGCCTCGATCAATCGTGCCTGGCAAAGCGCCGATTCCCGATGAACGCCGAAAGCCTCGGTAGATGCCATGTTTCGCATCAGGTGACATGTTATGCTTTCCAAATCTGCCGTTATTGTTTCTGCAGATGCAAAGTTTGTAATCTGGATCAGTCGCCCGCAATGAATCCTGAACTGAATCAACAACGCGGTATCATCACTTTATGATGAGAGGCAGCGAATGCACAAGCAGCAGCCAGCGATGAACATGACGATCGAACCATTGGGAGATTCCGCAGCGATTGTTGCCTGGCGGACATTGGACGATTCGACGGCATGGCAGGCTGTGCAGAATGCCACTCAGTGTCTGAATCGCCATTGTATTACCGGTGTGTATGAGGTGGCTCCGGCGTTCAAGTCGCTCACTGTGTACTACAATCCGGTCGCGATCCAGTGGAATGAAGTGGAGGAATGGATTACGTCTGTTCCACACGAGATCCCGATGCGGGACGATCAAACGTCGCGACTGGTTGAGATTCCCGTTTGCTACGACGCAGAATTCGCCCCGGATCTGGAAGCCGTTGCTGTCGCTCATGCACTGCAGCCCGATGAGGTTATTCGAATTCACTGCGGCACAGAGTATTACGTCCAGATGATCGGATTTTCTCCAGGATTTCCGTATCTGGCGGGGTTGCCGCCGCAGTTGCATACGCCTCGACGTCATTCGCCGCGATTGCGGGTTCCAGTGGGATCGGTGGCGATTGGAGGCAACCAGACTGGCATTTATTCGCTGGAGACTCCGGGCGGATGGAACATCATCGGAAGAACGCCCGTGCGGCTTTTTGATGTGGATCGCAATCCGCCATGTCTCCTGACCGCTGGCGACCGAGTTCGGTTCGTTCAGATCGATCGTGACCAATTTGATAACTTTCGAGGCCGTGCATGACGCGAATTCGCATTCTACGCGCGGGACTTTCTACGACCGTTCAGGATCGCGGTCGAACGCACTTGCGGCATCTCGGCGTTCCCGTCGGAGGCGCGATGGATTTGCTGTCGCATGATTTGGCAAATCGACTTGTTGGCAATCTTATCGACGCGGCAACGCTCGAAATGACGCTCACCGGAGATGAAATTGAATTCCCGGATGACACTCTCATCGCGATTACCGGTGCCGACATGCAGCCGGGGATGAGTCATGCTGATGGTCGCCGGCTGGCACTCGCGCAGCACTGTCCGATTGTCGTCAGGTCAGGCGGGCACATTCGATTTCAGGCTGCGCGACGTGGTTGCCGGTGTTATGTGGCCATCGCGGGCGGCATCAACGTTCCGGTCGTCCTTGGCAGTCGTTCGACGTTGCTTCGCGCGGCTCTTGGGGGGCACTGTGGCCGCATCCTGGCGGCAGGGGATGAGTTGGTGACAGGCGATGTGCTGGGACCGAGCCAATCTCTCATAAAAACTCTGATCCACGTTGCGCCGCCGTCCTCGGAGGTGCTGCAGCCGCACTGGCTTGTGCGTCCGGAAGAACTGCCGCACTCCGACATCGCGACTCTTCGAATCGTTCCCGGTTCGCATGCGTCATGGCTGACGAAGGCCGAATGGAAGAATATACACGACATTGACTTTGTTGTTTCGTCACAGTCGGATCGCATGGGATTTCGACTGACGGGGCACCAATTGACGATTCCGCAACGGGAAGAATTACAGTCAGAAGGCGTTGCTCCCGGCACGATCCAGGTGCCACCTGACGGCAATCCGATCCTGTTGATGGCTGATTGTGCGCCGACGGGAGGTTACCCACGTATCGGACATGTCATTACCGCCGACCTGGGAATTGCGGCACAGATGCGACCGGGCCAATCGGTTCGATTCGTCGCCGTTACGATGGAGCAGGCGCAAACGCTGGTTCGGCAACAGCGGAATCGGTTGAACACGTCAATTCTCGGAATGCAGTTGGCGTTGGGGATGATCTGATTCCGGAGTCGCAGGTATTCTCCAAAAACGCTGGATTTCGTCGCAGAAATAAGGAACTTGACCAAGTGCTTGTCTTGTTTTGGCCATCCAGATACCCTGCTCGCCGTTTCAAAGGCATTTTGCGGAGCCAGTTTTCGCACAGTTCTTTGGAGAAAAGCCGAATTCGCAGGGATCGAGCGCCGTTCCGTGGCTCCAATTGACGTTGAGGTCATCTTTTGTCGGACCAGGATCGAATTGTCATCACCGGGATTGGATTGACCGCCCCCAACGGAAACAATCTGGCGGAATTCCGTCAGAGTCTTCTGGCCGGGAAGTCTGGTGTCGTCAATTACGAAACACGCTATATGGGGCCAGTGCTGGCCGGTGTCTGCAATTTCGAAGAATTGCGCTATCAGAAAAAGAAAGATATCCGCCGGGGCACGCGAGCAGGTTCAATCGCTGTCTATTGTGCCAACGAAGCTGTCCGTGATTCGGGCCTGGACTGGCCGAATGTCGCTCGCGACCGGGTTGGCGTCTACATTGGCATCACCGAGCACGGTAATGTCGAGACGGAGAACGAAATCTACGAGATTTCGAAGTTCCAGTACGACACGAAGGTCTGGTCGCACCACCATAATCCTCGAACCGTCGCGAACAACGCTGCCGGCGAAGTCACGCTCAACATGGGGATCACGGGGCCTCATTTAACGCTGGGAGCTGCCTGTGCCGCAGGAAATGCGGGATTTATTCAGGCGGCCCAGATGCTGAAACTTCGTGAAGTCGATATCGCGATCGCTGGCGGGGTCTCAGAAAGCATCCACACATTCGGAATCTTCGCCAGCTTTGCGGCCCAGGGAGCTCTGGCAACCCACGAGGACCCCACAAAGGCGTGCCGTCCCTTCGATATGAACCGCAATGGCATTGTTGTCGCAGAAGGCGGCGGACTCTGCACTGTCGAACGACTCCCGGATGCACTGGCCCGTGGTGCGACGATTCATGCCGAAATCATTGGCTATGCCATGAATTCCGATGCTCGGGACTTCGTGCTGCCCGATGCAAATCGCCAGGCCGAATGCATGATGCTGGCAATGAAACGTGCGGGCATCAACGCGAATGACGTTGACCTTGTCAGCAGCCATGCGACAGCCACTGAACAGGGCGATATCGAAGAAGCAACTGCACTGCGGCGAGTTTTCGCAGGCAGCAAGGCGGTGATCAACAATACGAAGAGCTTTATTGGGCACGCAATGGGGGCTGCCGGGGCTTTGGAGATGCTTGGTAATTTGCCGTCATTTGACGATGGAGTCGCCCACGCTACAATCAACCTCAATGATCTGGATCCCAGATGCGAGCTTCCGAATCTTGTTGTCAATCAACCGCGAGAATTGGGTGAAGTACGCTGCATTCTGAACAATTCATTCGGTATGCTGGGCATCAATTCGGTTGTCATTGTCCGCAAGTATCAGGGCTGACAGTTTTTTGAGGAATGACGGATTGCCACAACGGCATCCGATCGAAAGTCGAGAGGGTGGATTGATGACGTCTGAGCAGATTCGGGAAGTGATTCTGGAAATTCTGGAGAAGATCGCTCCAGATGAGGATCTCTCCGAACTAGATGACGCCCGCCCGTTCCGCGAACAGATGGAACTGGACAGCATGGACTTTCTGGACATCGTGATGGAATTGCGGAAGATGTACCGCATCCAGATTCCGGAAGAGGACTATTCGAATCTCAACACGATGGCTGGCACCGTTGCGTACCTGGAACCTCGGCTAAAAGATGTTGCGGTCGGCGCTTAGTGCATTGTTACAGCTAAGAATTGGTGTTGGGTGGCCGGGGCGGAACTGAGGGAAGACCCGGAGTTTCATGCTATCGCCTTCCAGCCCCGGCCACCCCAAAATCGAATTGTGACAAAGCCTCAGGCGGGATTTCATGAACTCGGTTTGATAAGCTGGCAGCTTATCCCACTTCGACTTCTGAGTCTCAGACTTGTTTTCTCGCGAGTTGCCTAAAAGGTTATTGCTGTGCGTTATGACACTGTCATTATCGGTGCAGGAATGTCCGGGCTGTCGGCTGGCGTGCGTCTGGCCTACTTCGAAAAGAACGTCTGCATTCTGGAACGGCATACCACGATCGGTGGACTGAATTCGTTCTATCGTCTGCGAAATCGTAACTACGATGTCGGCCTGCACGCCGTCACGAATTACGCCGAACCGGGCACCAAACAGGGACCGCTCAGCAAGCTGCTCCGTCAATTGCGGATGAAGTGGGAAGACTTTGATCTTCGCCCGCAGCTTCAGTCATCAATTGTCTTCCCCGACTGTGCTCTGCATTTTACAAATCAGTTTAATTTTTTCGTCGAGCAGATTGCCGCAGCGTTTCCTCAGCAGATCGATGGATTTTGCAGACTGGTGACTCGAATCGCAGAACACGACGCGCTCGATCTTGAACGATCGGATATGTCAGCGCGTCAGGTTGTGTCCGAATACATTCGCGACCCGCTGCTGGTTGACATGATCTTCTGTCCGCTGATGTTTTACGGCAGCGCGACGCCACATGACATGGATTTCAATCAGTTTGTGATCATGTTCAAAAGCATCTTTCACGAAGGCTTCGGCAGGCCGTCCGATGGCATTCGACTGATCCTGAAACGCCTGGTGAGGCACTTTAAATCATTGGGTGGACATCTCAAGCTTCGCGCGGGCGTGCGTGAGATTCGACAGTCCAACGGCAAGGCCACTTCGGTGCTGCTGGATGACGGAACCGAAATCGAAGCCGACAACATTCTCTCCTCAGCCGGTGCAGCTGAGACCATGCGCATGGTCGATCCCAGTACACCGGTGACGAAGCCCGAGCCCGGTGATATCTCCTTCGTGGAATCCATCAGCGTGCTGGACTGCGAACCGGCCAGTCTTGGTCACCGTGACACGATTGTCTTCTACAGCGATACGAAAGACTTCCACTACGAACGTCCAAATGTTCCGGTGGATCTGCGAAGCGGCATCGTCTGCTCGCCGAACAACTTTGATTATTCGCAACCGTTGTCCGACGGACGCATTCGTATCACAGCGTTGGCGGATCCGCATTACTGGATGAATCTTCCGGAAGAAGAATATGTCGCGGCGAAGGATTACTGGAATTCGCAAATCATCGAAAGTGCGCTGAAGCACCTTCCGGACTTTCGCAGTCACGTGATCGACACCGACGTCTTCACACCGCGCACGATTCGCCGCTTCACCGGACATCTCAACGGTTGCGTCTACGGGGCACCGAAAAAGTTTGTGAACGGCCAGACCTCACTTCCCAATCTCTATCTGTGCGGCACCGACCAGGGTTTCCTCGGCATCGTCGGCGCCATGCTGAGCGGCATCACGATCGCCAATCGGTATCTGCTGAAGTAGGTCCTTTCTGCCGGAAAGGACTTTCGCCGCAAGGCGAAGCAAGAGCGGGATGCAGCGCGGCGAAACGAAAAAGCGGTGCCGTGACCTCTGGCGACATGATTTTGAAGTGGAAACGCATCTGGTCGCAGCGGGGCTGCGAAATCCTTTCCGGCAGAAAGGATCTAAGCACCCATTTGCCGCTCGCCTAAGCAGAATCTTTTTTGTGTCTTTGGTGTATTTCGTGGTTAAACAACAATGTCTCTCCGCCCCCCGCATGTTTCAGGCGGCTTTTGCTGTCGACTGTTGTTGAGCTGCAGTGATCCAGCTGGTGACTTCGTCCTCATCCGGAACAGCACCGCTCCGAAGAATCCGTTTGCCTTCCGAGGTGTCGGCAACTTGCAATACCTTGTCGAGCAGACGGGAAACTGTGGCCTGGCTAAGCGCCGCTCGGTCGCGGATTCCGGCGGCGACCAGAATCTGCGCGTCATGACCTCGCAGGCCGGGGACGGCGATCATCAGCTTTGATTGGTCCTGCCAGTCGCGGGTCACTTCGGCGGTGATGTGCCGCGTCTCGAGTTTCGCCGCAGTGTTGACGGCGTCGGCGTTCAGAAAATCCCGAACCTTGTGCATTCCAATTTGCTGAAAACGAGTCGCGGTTTTTGGGCCGATGGACGGAGCGTCTACGATGTCGTCGTCGGGATTGAGATAAAATCGCGGCGATGACGAGAGGGCTGCAGTTTCCTGAATCGGCGATGGCGTGATCGTGGTTGCTCGTGGTTCAACCGAAACAGGGGCTGCCAGTTTGGGTCTTGCGCTGGCCAACTGTCCGTAGCAGGTTCCCGCAGCCCTCGGCTTTTCCGCGTTCAACCTTGCCAGTGGAACTTTCAGAACTTCCAACGCATGGAATTGTCTGACGAGCCGTTCGCTTTCCGGTAGAGACTCAATCGCTTTGCCAGTTTCATGAACCTCTCTGTAAATCGCTTCGACGGCGATCTTGTCGTTCTTGTCGGCCAGTTTATTGATCAACTGCCGAATTGGAATCTTTGACGACGCGATGACTTCCCTGGCAGATGAATCCACTGCGGGCGGCGCGACTGCGGCTTCCGCGAAGGCTCGATCAAGGACGATGGCAAGTTCGACGGTTGCATGAGCCAGACAGCGCGCGATCGCTTCCTGAGACGCGCGGTCCAGACCTGCCGGCGGATTCTTGACGCCAACGGCCAGGTTGTAATGGTCAATAAGCAACTCGTAAAACTGATTTGCAAACGTCGCGCCGTCGCGAATCATGCCGCTCAGCCACTGCTCACTTTTTGACGCATTGAGCCTTGGGTAACCGCCGACCTCCGGAATGATTGCGCGCAGCGTATCGTAGCTGGTCGTGACGCTCCATTCGGCTGCGCGATGCACGGCACCTTCGGCTTCGCTCTGACCGGTATGGAATGGCATGAGCGGATCCGTGCAATAGTGGCTGAGGACTCCAGCTGAGTACGCAGCTTCTTTCCACTGATTGGCACGCAGATGATCGACGGTTTGTCCATACCACTGTTGCGCCGCAGAGACCGCTCCGCCCCAGAAATTGTCGCGGACGTGCAGCACGTGATTCCTGAAGTCCTTGAACACATCATCCGGAGCCTTCGCGCCCCCGAGGTAGGCACCGTATTCACTCAACAGCAATTCGCTCCACGTGCCGGCGTCTGGTCCCTTCAGATGGGACAAGGCATCAAGGGCCAGCTTGTGGTGCGTGCTTCGCGCGTGGCTGGCGAACACGATGTTCTTCAGCAGCGACATCCTTGTCTCCTGTGGCGTTTGTTCTGAAGCAGTAGGCTGGATCGCAGGTCGCACAAACTGCCGGAGCGGCGCAAACAGTCGTTTCTGTGTTGACAGTGTGTGATCGTGGAACATGTTTTTCTGCGACCGAAGTTCCGGCAAGTGTTTTGTTTGCTTGATCCGGCCTGCAGTTGAGCGAACTTTAGCCAGCGGACCGTTTTGCAACAACGGGAAGGTGCTTTGATGAAATTAGGAGGGCTGGAATCTTTCTCGACTGCTGGTTCGAATTCCGGTTCTGCGCGAAATGAAGTGTGCGGTCGGGCTCGTACTACAAACGAGTTGTATTTGATGGATGCTGTGATTGAGCCTGAAAGGCTCGCACAAATCAGCCTGAGGCAAGAGAATCCGCGAATGCGGATGAACGCCGCCCCAGGTTCACTTCCCGATGACATCCACGAGTCCATGATATCCGCGATGTCTGACCCGCGCACTTCATTTCGCGCAGAACCCTTTTTCGATGTCGGTGTTTTCGCGACAGCCGCCTTTGTGGAGGAACGCATGAGCAAACTCATGCGCGATCAAGTATGTTGCAAACTCAGCTTGTATCCTGAGTTCATGTTTTGGCGTACAATGCCCGTGTTCCAAAAGTCAGCATTTCAAGCTCGCTGAATGTCTGGCATTGACAGATCGTTCCTTTGTCACCGTTGGAATTGTTGCTGATCGTAGAATCTATGTCTGATAAAGAATTGTCTGGTTTCCCAGGGTCGCACGTCTACGAACTGGGCAAGGTCACCGTTTTCTATATCCCGTCTCACAAACTTGACGATCCTCGCTACTTCGACGGGACGCGGACAGCGCGGATGGCTATTCATGAGTTTTTGATGCAGCGTTATCGGGCTTACACGCAGTCACCAACTCCGGTCAAAGGGTACTGGGTCGATCTCGATAGCCAGTTGGTACATGACGTGATGGAACGGTTTGAAGTTTCGTTTGGCAGCGAGTCGGAATTCGAAACGTTGATTGAATTCCTGATCGAGTTGTGTAATCGACTGACCGAAGACGCCATCTACGTCACCCGCGGCGAACGCAGCTTTCTCGTGCGAAGACGACCCGCTTAGCATCGAGCGAAAGGCGACTCTAAAAAACCACCGGATGTCTCAACTGCTCCATCGAAACGCGATTTTCTTACCAATCCATCTCGCACATCGATTCAGGGAACAATCGGGACAATTGCTCTACACTGCGACGATGACTTCATTTCGGGAACTTGAACAATCTATTTCGCTCGCCATGCAGGCGGACCAGTTTTCGCTGCGCAAAATGATGCGGGCTGTGAAGGATTCCGAGAAGTCCGGGAAGCCGTTTGATCGACTTTTGGATAAGCTGACGACGCTGCTGGATAGATCGAAGCGGCGGCGTGATGAACGAGCGGCCTGGCAGCCTCGACTGACATGGGATCTGGAACTCCCCGTGGTCGCCCGCAAGCAGGAGATCATGGAGACCATTCGCGATCATCAGGTGATCGTACTGTGCGGAGAAACCGGATCCGGTAAATCGACTCAGCTTCCAAAGATTCTGATCGAAATGGGACGCGGACTCACCGGCGTTATCGGACACACACAACCGCGCCGCATTGCGGCACGCTCGGTTGCCGCGAGACTCGCCGAAGAAATGAACTGCCAGCTTGGAAAGGAAGTTGGTTTTCGCATTCGCTTCACCGACAGCAGCGGCCCGAACACTCGCGTCCGTCTGATGACCGACGGAATTCTGCTCGCGGAAACTCAGACCGATCGCTTCCTTGATCAATACGACACAATTATCGTCGATGAAGCCCATGAACGGTCGCTGAACATCGACTTTCTGCTCGGCTACCTGAAACGTCTGCTGCATAAGCGGCGTGATCTGAAGGTGATCATCACTTCGGCGACAATTGACGCGGCAAGGTTCGCGGAACATTTTGGAACAGACGTTCCGATTGTAGCTCGATCTGTCTCAGATCGAGACCAGCCAGCGGCAGAACTGGAGGGACCCCGATCTGGGACAGATCGGGCTACGGCTGGATTCAAGCCCGCTCCGGTGCTGCAAATTTCTGGGCGAATGTACCCGGTCGATATTCGCTATCGACCGCTGGATGATCCCGACGGGCCGATGGGTGAAGATGACAATCGGGAACCGCGCGACTGGCTGGATGGTGTGGTCGATGCCGTCGAAGAACTGACCGCGAATGATGACGGACACATCCTTGTTTTCCTGCCTACTGAACGCGATATCCGTGAAGTCGCGAAGGTCCTTGGCGGTCGCCGGTTTCGAGGCGACACGCCTCAGATGCCAACAGAAATCGTTCCTCTGTTCGGGCGGCTTTCCATGGCCGATCAAACGAAGGTCTTTTCGCCGTATGACCATCGCCGCATCGTGCTCGCGACCAACGTGGCGGAATCGTCTTTGACAGTGCCAGGCATTCGCTATGTGGTCGATACGGGGACCGCTCGAATCAGTCGGTACTCGGCTCGATCACGCATGCAGCGGCTTCCGATCGAACCGATCGCGCAGGCGTCGGCAAATCAACGCTCTGGTCGATGCGGACGCGTTGGGCCGGGGATTTGTATTCGGCTTTACAGCAAGGAAGACTTCGACAGTCGCGAGCCGTTTACGTCACCCGAGATCCAGCGAACCAATCTGGCGGCCGTGATTCTGCGGACGTTGAATCTGAAACTTGGCAACATCGAAGAGTTCCCGTTCCTCGATCCGCCACGTTCCACGACCGTGCGAGAAGGCTACAAGACGCTGGAAGAACTCGGAGCGATTACACCGGAAGGTAACATCACGGAGGTCGGTCGCCGGATGGCGAAGCTGCCGGTGGATCCTCGCATCAGCCGCATGATTCTGGCAGCGGTTGATGAACACGCATTGCCGGAAGTGCTGGCCATCGCGGCCTTGCTGGAAAGTCAGGATCCGCGCGAGCGACCGATCGAAAAACAACAGGCGGCGGATGAGGCGCATCGAAAATTCTATAACCGCGACTCCGACTTTCTGACGATTCTGAATCTGTGGGATGCGTGGCATGATAAGCAGAAAAGCTCGTCGCACGGTCAGGTACGAAAATGGTGTCAGCAGAATTTTTTGTCGTACATGCGAATGCGGGAATGGGTTGACGTGCATGCGCAATTGAAGGATCTGCTCGCGGAGAGCGATGATCCGGCGATTGCGAAAGCGGCGAAGGCGCTGAGTGGGCAGAAAGCGGAGAGCGGAAAGCGGAAAGCTGCCAATGTAGCTCGATCTGTCTCAGATCGAGGCCCTGCGGCTCAATCCGGTGCGCAATCCCGATCTGAGACAGATCGGGCTACAGGAGGCACAGGCCGTCACAACGATTTTGCCGCCATTCACCGAGCCCTCATGACGGGGTTGCTGGCCAATATCGGCTGCCAGACTCCCAACGGTGATTTTCTGGGAACGGGAGGCAACAACCTTGCTATTTGGCCTGGTTCGGCATTAGCTCCGAAAGGTGCGAAGTGGTTCGTGGCGGGAGAACTCGTCGAAACGAGCCGCCGCTTTGCCCGCACGATTGCCAGAATTCAACCGGAATGGATCGAGCCGCTCGCCGGACATCTGGTGACGCGCGAACATTCTGAACCGCATTGGGATCCCGTCCTCGGCAATATCATGGTCTTCGAAAAAGTCAGCCTGTGGGGACTGCCGATCGTGCCCCGCCGCAAGGTGACTTACGCGAAGATTGATCCCGCAAAGTCTCGCGAGATGCTCATCCAGCACGGGCTGGTCGAATTTGGGCTGCTCTTCGGAGATTCGGACACCGACGGAGATCCGGGCGAAGATTACGATGACGAAGAAGAAGCGTTGTCGCGCGGGCAGTCGCGCGTTCAGCCAGGAAAAAGTTCCGCGTCCAACACATCGACCAAACGCAAGGGCTGGGGGCATGAGTTCCCTTTTCTCCGGCACAATCACGACGTGCTGGAGCAACTCAAAGAACTGCAGGCTCGGACGCGTTCCCATCATCTGATGCCGGGTGATGAGACACTGTTTGACTTCTATGCGTCGCAGATACCGGAAGAGTGCAGCGATCGTGACCGCATGCGTCGCTGGTTTCAGCGAACTGTCACTCGCAACGCCAGGCTGCTTCAGTTTGACATCAATCAGTTTGCCGACGAGGCGCATCGTGTTGAGCAGGCGGCGATGTTTCCTGAGTCCGCTCAGTTTGGAGCGATGCATCTGCCGCTGTCTTATCAGCTGGATCCCGGTCGCGATGCCGACGGTGTGACAGTGACGGTGCCGGTCGAGGGACTGGGACAGCTCACGGAAACGCGCTTGGAATGGCTCGTGCCGGGATTGCTGGAACAGAAAGTCCTGGCACTCATTCGAGCACTGCCGAAGCATCTGCGACGTCATTTCGTGCCCGCTCCGGACACAGCAAAGCTGGTGTTTTCGGACCTGGAATTCGGGAAGGGCGACCTGCTGACGGGCGTTGCGTCGCGTCTTTCGCAACTTGGCGGCGAACGTTTTGACTCACGCGAATTTGACCTGAGCGCGCTCGACGATCACCTGAAATTCAACATTTGCCTGGTCGATGACGAGCGGAAACGAGTCATCGAAGGCCGTGACCTGAAAGAGTTGAGAGCGACACTGATTCGGAAGGCAAATGCGGCGGTTGCTTCGGCGGAAAAGTCAGCCGCCGTCAGCGGACCAACGCCGGAAGAAGCACCATGGCAAAAAAAAGGTTTCAAGGCGTGGGACTTCGCCGCAATTCCCGAGCACATCGAAATTAAACGTGCCGGAATGTTGCTGCGTTCGTTCCCCTCGCTGAGCGACGATGGCGAAACGGTCGGCCTGACATTGTGCCAGACTCCAGAAGACGCGGCGCGGATTCTGCGCAAGGGATTGCAAAAGCTGATTCTGATCTCAGAGCGAAAGAGAATCCTGATTCAGATTGGCAACATGCCGCAGATCGGCCAGGTCAAGGTGCTGGCATCGTCGATCAAGGGTCTTGAGCTGATGAATCACCTTTCATTGCTGATGGTGGAACGAGCGTACCTGTCTGATCAGCCGCTGGCTCGAAGCAAAGCCGCGTTCGAGAAGACGCTGCAGCGCGGTCGCGAACGGCTGGGCGTGGTCGCTCAGGAATTTGTCCAGTTCCTTCCGCATCTGCTTCAGCAGTATCATGAAACTCGACGGACACTTGAACAAACTCGCGGTCCAGGCTGGGATCATTTGCTTAACAACATGAAGAGTCAGCTGGCTGCACTTGTTCATGCGACATTATTGATCGAAACACCGTGGCCCTGGCTGATTCAGTACCCGCGTTACTTCATGGGCATCCGCCAGCGCCTGCAACGATTGTCATCCGGCGGGCTAAAGACGGAGCTTGCGCTCGAATCACAATTCGCCCCCTGGCTGGCTCGCTACGAGCAAACGCTACGCGATCACCAGCGTCAGCATCGGATTGACCCCATGCTGACGCACTACCGATGGATGCTGGAAGAATTTCGCATCCAGTTATTCGCTCAAAAACTCGGCACCGCCATCAGTGTTTCCGCTGCTAAGCTGGAAGAACAGTGGGCGCGAATTTTATAAGCGCCCATGCGTAAGTGCTGGGGCATAACTTGGCGAGCGGTGGGTGTCAGCCCACCGAGTCGCCCGCATTTGACTCGGAGGGCTTACGCCGCTCCGCTCGCCGGGTTTGCGGTTCTGAGCGAAATGAAGTGCGCGGTCGCGCGCATACCACGAGCGAGTTGTATTTAATGGATGCTGTGATTGAGCCTGAAAGGCTCGTACAAATCAGCCTGAGGCAAGAGAACCGCGAAGGCGGATGAACGCCGCCCCAGGTTCACTTGCGATTGTCCCCTCTCCTCCCGCAATAAATTTTCAAACTTCATACGTTTTCCACGGGGGGAGAGGGCTAGGGTGAGGGGGAAAGATCCAATGCCTTCTGATTCATCATTCAATCCTCGTTCCAGGGCTCCAGCCCTGGAACGCAACGCCCTGGAGGCTCCTGCCTCCAGCGAGAATCCCGGGAGGCAGGAGCCTCCGGAGCAGCGTGTTCCGAGGCTGGAGCCTCGGAACA